>MDTC01081403.1_pt1 | contig 30254 bp, 24 predicted proteins | sample 811181 | NCBI WGS metagenome assembly MDTC01 (sample SAMN05326644, study PRJNA326480) | marine metagenome | isolation source: seawater | place: Pacific Ocean: North | collected 2011 | reverse complement strand
TTCATAAAGAAATGCTTAAAAAAATGATTAATTTTAATAATTTTAAAATAATTAAAAAATATATCAACGATAAAGATATTAAAAAACTTTCATTACATTGTGATTATATTTTTAATTGTTGTGGATCAAATAATAAAAAATCATTTTTAGATGAAAATATAGGAGGATATTTAATTATAATAAAATCTAAAAATAATAAATGTATTTTTGCCAGAGAATCAGGATGGTTTATTCATAGTGAACAATTTAATCCAAATATATTATATATCAAAGGTGGTTTTATAAAGGGATCATCTGTATATGAAAAAAATATAACTAATACAGAAGAGTCAAACAAAATTATCAATATAATTAAAAAAAAACCATTTTGGAAAAAATACAATTGCATAGAAGTTCTTCATACAAGATTTGGTACCAGAATGTATTCAATAGATATGTTACCATATTATGATGTTAATAAAAATATTATAAGTGTAATGGGCGGATCTGCAATTGGTTGTATTTTATCTCCATACATATCTAATTGTATAATAGAATCTATAGTTTATAAACGTAACAATTCACCTATTGATTTTACATATAAACGCCCATTACGTTTATATAGGCTCTGTCTAGCTATTATTTTTGTTATACTAACTTTATTAATATTAATTATATGGAGATCTAAAATGTAAATATTAAATTTGATTTTAAAATTTATTATTTTAATTAATTAGATAAAATGGCTAAAGAAATTTATAAAAATGTCGGTGAAACCACTGGAGATTTATCTAATAGAATAAAAAAAACATATAATTGTACTAAAGTAGCTATATGTGGTAAGTTAGATCCTATGGCAAGGGGTATTACAAAATACTTAGTTGATGGTGATACTAAGTTAATGCAGAATTATTTAAATAATGTTAAGACTTATGAATTTAATTTAGTTTTAGGATTAAAAACAGATACGGATGATATAATGGGAATTGTTAGTGAATTAGATGATACACGCTATGATTTTAATTCAATTAATGCAATTTTACAATCAATGATGACAGAAACTAAACAGCATTTCCATCCGTTTTCTGCTATAAAATGTCGTATTGGAAATGAGCGTAAATCTTTACATCAATGGACATTGGAAGGTAAATGTGATCATAAAAGTTTACCAGAAAAGCAAGTTACAGTATATAATATGGATATAGGCTATCCAGTTGAAATCAATATTAAAGATTATATTCTATCTATTAAAAACAGATTATCTTTAGTAAATGACACCAACTGTAAGGTATTTAGAATAAATGATATTATTAATAGTTGGAATAATATATTATATAACACTGATAATCAAAAGAAAATTGTAACAATTAAACTTAAAATGCAGGTTTCAAGTGGATATTATATACGTATGATTTCATATTACCTTTATTATAGGTATAAAATAAATAGTCATATATTTGACATTCATAGAACAGAAACTTAGATTAAAATTTTTTAAAAATTAAATTTTTTTTTTCAAAATGGATTCACAAATAAAAAAAAATGCCCCCCCCCTCTAACATTGTAACATTTATAATAATTTAAACCTCTTGAAATGTTACAAAATTTTAACATTTAAATATGATTAATTATGCATAAAAATACAAATGTTACAAAAAAGTTTACCAATCATATATTTTTGTAACATTGTTAAATTTTTGTAATATATTAAAGAATTCAAATGTATATATAGTATATATGGTTGTATATACTTGTAAACGATGTGGGTATTCGTGTAAGAATAAATCGTATTATAGAAAACATTTATTACGTAAAATACCTTGTGAAGCAAATATAGAAAATATTTCAATAGACGAATTACTTACTGAATTATCATCGAAAAAAAAACAAACATTAATTAATGATGCAGATACAGAAAATACGCTGAAATACGCTGAAATACGCTCAAAATACGCTGAAACCACTAATTTAGAAAAAAAATACGCTGAAATACGCTCAAAATACGCTCAAAATACGCTCAAAAAGGAAAATAATATAATATGCAGCAATTGTGGTAAAAGTTTTAAAACAGAACGTTATAGAGTACAACATGTTAATAGAGGAAATTGTATTAGTGCAGAAAATATTTCTAAAAAACAAAAAATAAGCAACAATTCTCCTTATAACGAGAAAGATATTATAATTGCCAGTCAAGGTGCATTAATTAATGAATTACGTAGTCAAATAGAGCTGTTACTTAAGGAAAAGGGTAATACTTATACATATAACCAAAATATTATTATTCATCCATTTGGCAAAGAGAATCTTGGTTATATTAAAGGTGATTATGTTAAGGATTTAATACAGACCAGTCCAGTTAATTGTATACCACGTTTACTTAAAGCAATACATTTTGATGAAGAACATAAAGAAAATCAAAATATAAAAATACCTAACAAGAAACAATCATTGGCTCAAATATTTAATGGTACAAATTGGGAATATAAAGATAAACGAGATACAATAGATAATATGACAAATAAAGCATATAGTATAATAAATAAACATTATGATGGCGAAAGTACTTATATGAATGATTTTAAAAAACAATATGAAAGTGAAGATAAGGACGTTTTAAAAAAGGTTATTAAAGAAACTGAAGTTATGATATTAAATAATCAGCTTACCGATATAAATTAATTTTTTTTTGTTCCCCCCATATAAGGATATCCATGATTATTTCTAATCATTAAAGTGTTAACACATACTTTATTTGGACAAGGAATACGGCATCTATCAGGATCATCAATATATAAATTACAGAGAGGTCTTCCATATTTATCAAAATCATAAAATTCTGCATTAACAATTTTATTAAGAACTAAATTTTCAATATATTTTTTTGCGGCTACAGCTTTATTAATTTCTTCAGCGCGGTCTTGTTTGTTTAATCTTGGATGTAGTTCAGGTGAATCATAACCAAGCATTCTTACTTTAAATTTATAAAATTGATTATGTAAATTTAAAGCGACCCATAAGGTATCTCCATCATAAACTCGTAGAACTTTTACCTTACATTTTTTTTTAGATAATGTAAATGTATTGGTATTATCAAAAGATGTATTATTTAGTTTTGATTTTAAACAACCCATTTGATATAAAGAAAAAATTTAATTATAAATCAAATTTATTAAGTTAAATAATTAAGTTAAATAATTAAGTTATAATTATTTATTTTATAATTATTTATTTTAAATAAAATTTTATTTAAATTATAATTTAATAGAAAAAAATTCTTTTTATATATTATAATAGGCCAAACAGAAAATCACAAAATGGAGGTGCTAAGCGCGTTATGACACGTGCTATGGCACAAGAACGTACACTTGCCAACGGAGCCAGAGCTAAATTTGTAGTTGGACCTAATGGAAACCCTGTATTTAGAATTGTATCAGGTGCATCGACTGCTGCACTTGCCAGAGCCCGTTCGGCCAGAGGAAAAGCCCCTCGTCCACTTTCGTTACGCGCCGCAAAAGCCGCGTTTACTCGCCATTACAACAGTCTTCCCCATTCTGAAAAAGGTAAACAAATTGCAATGGGCAGAGAACGTTGCAATGCAACCAGACCTGTAGTAAGAGATACACGTTACAGTCACAAAGGTGGCCCTGGAAGATTTAATTACCCTGGTGTAGATGATGGTGCTAATTGCAAAGGAACCGTAAGACGTGTTTCTAGAAAAGCTTCCGCCGCTCAAGCTGCTGCACTTGCCAGAGGCAGACAAAGACGCGCACGTAACCTTAGAGCCAACAAACGTTCGCAAAGTGGAGGCGCCCGTAAATCCAACCGCAGATCCAACCGCAGATCCAACCGCAGATCCGGTAACCGCCGTTAAATTAAACTAACATAGCTTAAATATTAATAATATTAATACATAATTAATATTAATTATATTAAGATAAACTTATTATATTTAGTAATGATAAATTTAATTATAGACAATAGAGAAAATATTAAGGAATTGCTTAGTACTAAATTAGAAAATACAAGTTTTGAAAATTTAACAATTGGTGATTATTGTTTTAAAATAGATGATACGCCATTTATTATAATAGAAAGGAAAACAATAGCGGACTATGCTGCATCAATTAAAGACGGAAGACATCGTGAACAGAAGAAGCGTTTACAATCTCAGTCAGCATATGTTTTATATTTAGTAGAAGGATCTATTTCAAAAGATAACAGCAGTTATAGTTATAATAAGGTTAACAAAGATACTATAGTATCATCTATTATTAATACAATATTAAGAGATAAAATTAATGTATTTCATACAAGTGATATTAATGAAACTATATTTTTTATTGAATCTTTATATAGAAAAATTGAAAAACAAGGTAATAGTTTTTTAGATAGCAAAAGTACATATACAGAGGACCTTATAAATACAGTTAAAATAACTAAACAAAAAAACATAGATGAAAATATAAGTTTTCAAATGATGATGAATTGTATACCTGGTATTTCTTCAAAGGTTTCATCTAGACTTTCAAATAAATATAAAAATATGAAAGAATTTTTAGATACACTAAATAGTATAGAAAACGATGAGTTACGGATGGATTTTATTCAAAATATTAAATTAGAAACAAATGGTAAAAGTAGAAAAATATCTAAAAATGTTGCTGAAAATATTATAAAATTTATTGGATATCATTCTGAATGATTATCAATTACAGTTTGAATAATATCTGATAGAGTGTGATCAATAATTCTGTCTACTAATAATTTATTATCATCATATTCAGATATAGATTGTCTTTCATTTGATGTTATATTGCGCGGGCGCTGTGTAATAATATTTCTATTAATATCAGGATTGATATATAGATTTGAATTATCGGTAGTCTCATTAGATTCATCATCTTGACTATTATAAGATTCCTCGTTTGAATTATTATCAGATTTGTCGTCTGAATTATTATCAGAATCTTCATCTTGATCATTATTAGAATTATCACTATGTTCATGTGTATCATATTGAATGTTATCATCATTTTGATTATCATTAGTTAAGTTTGTATCATTAGATTGTGCGCTTTCAGAAGGCTGAATCATAATATTATTGTGATTTGATATTGAATTAACTATAAATTCGGGTGGATTAATTATAGATCTATAAGTTCGTCCGTTACGTATAATACGGCGTTGTACACGGTGTGACAATTTATGATTTTTAGAGAAATATAGATTATTTTGTTTACATATGGTTATAAATTCATCTATAGCATCACCATATGTATATATATTATTTTGATTAAGTAAAAATAACTGCAGTGTATTATAAAATATATGACGTAAATTACGTTTTTTTTTGAAACATTTTAAACAGAAAAACGTGTTGTTTATTACTTCTTCTATAAGACTAAATAACCAATCATTGTATGACATAGATTTTACATATTGATCAATTGCATTAAAATGCAATATAATATGATATTTATTATAAAAGTTAGTAGTATTAAAATAAGAATTTTTAAACAATAAGAAGTATTCAGGTAAACTTTTGTTTATTTTACAATAATATTTAAGTATAAAATCATAAATATAGATATTTTGTGTTATATTAAAAGGGGTTCCGGTGTAGGGATTTTTTGTTGAAATTGGCATAGGAAATTCATCATCATTATTATACAATGAATACTTAAATAAAGACATTAATTCATTAATTCTAAATACATATAATGACCTGGTATTATAATCTCTAATAAAAATAAGATTATTATCATCAGATTTAAATTTAGTTAGAGATAAATCTTCAGTATTAATAATTTTCCAATCAGATTTAGATTGTCTTGAAAAGAACAGCCTTTTTTTAATAAAATTCCGAATAAGTAAAATTTTATTAAAATAATGAATTATATCTGCACAGTCTTCATCTGTTAAAAAAACTACATCTGATTTATATAAGTAATTTAAGTTATGATTTAGTTCTGTAAAATTATAAGTTAAATAATAATCAAATAAATTACTTAAATGCGATAGTATTTTAGGTTTAAAATTGAACTTGTATTTTGAATTATGTGTCATGAAATCAAAGGATATATTACCTGGAGAAGGTTCAAAATAAAAAGATGTCATATTAATATTTCAATAAATCTCTTTAAATATAAATCAAAATTTGATTATATTTTAAAGATTATTTATTTAACATATAAATGTCTGACGATAATATTATTTTAGATCCTTGGAATGATAATAATAATTTATTAACAAAGGATGATGTGTACAATATATTTGAAAAGGCAGGATTTACTAACGCTAAAGATATTATAACTATAAATGATCTTTCGTTGTATCAAACGGCATTTGTACATTCATCATATGTTAAAAAGTGTATATTTGATACTCTTAATAAAGATGGTACTAAAAATATTGAAATATCAAATAAACCAGAAAATGCAATTGATTTATTTGCAGAACATCAAGATTATGAAAATCAAGAATTTTTAGGAGATAGAGCATTGGATTTTAGTATTGCATTTTATATATACCGTAAATATCCAGATACCAATCAGGGATTTAAAACTGTATTAAAAACAAAGTTAGTTAAAACAAGTAGTTTAGCTAAGTTTGCTAAATATCTTAATTTAGGTAAATATTTAATTATTTCAAAACAAGTAGAAGAAAAAACTATAGCAGGAAGAAATAATGATAGAATATTGGAAGATGTAATGGAAGCCTTTATATGTGCTATATTTTTGGATCAAAATCAATCTGACTATGTATCAAAAATTGTGAAAAATACTAAACCACCTAAAGATCTAAGGAGAGATTTGCGTTTAATTGGTCCAGGATGGGTGATTGTAAATGCATTTGTGGAGAATTTATTAGAACAAGTTGTAGATTTTGAAGATCTTCTTGCTAAAGAAGAGAACTATAAAGAGCAAATATTACAATATTATCAACGTGAATTTAAGTTAACACCTGAATACGTTTCGATATCTATTGAAGGACCGCCACATGAGAGAATATTTACAGAAGGTATTTTAGATAAAGATGGTAATATAGTTGGTAGAGGCGTTGGTAAGAAGAAAGCAGATGCACAACAAAATGCGTCATTGGATGCGTTACGGTATTATGGCTGTATAGAAGAATAGTTATGTTAAGAAAATAGAGTAATTTTCTTAATATATATTAAATGCCGCCTAAGAAAAAGATAAAAATAAAAGTAACTAATCCTAAAAAAAAAGTATCTGAAATAAAGATTAAGAGTTTTTCAGATGATTCTAAATTATATTATAAGAATGGGGTTAATGACAGAATAAGTTTAGATAATTGGGTATTACCAAGTAATAAACAATTTTTAGACTTTACTAAAAATACTTTTAGAAGAGCTACAGTTTCTCATGATCGAACTAATATGAAGTTATGGAATGCTGGTGATAATCAATATAAAGAAATATCTGCATATAAACACCAAAAGTTTGTTTCTGATTTTATAAGTGAAAACACTCCTTACCGTGGGTTATTATTATATCATGGACTTGGTTCGGGTAAATCAGGAGCATCTATAATGATGTCAGAGGGGTTAAAAGACAGACATGTTGTAATAATGTTACCAGCATCCTTAAAGGATAACTATAAACATGAATTGTCAACTTTTGCAGATATAGCCTTTAAAAAAAATTATAATTGGAAGTTTATTAATTTAAATGATATTATAAATGATTCGATTAAAGATAAATATGCAGAAGAGATAGAAAAAAAGGGTGTGAGTAAAGAATTATTTAATAAAATTTTAAAAGTACATAAACGACCGGAAGGTAATGTTAAAGGAATATGGATGATACAATATGATGATTCGCCACCTAATTACGAAACTTTAAATGAATATGAACAGAAAGAGATTTCTGAACAAATAAAAACGATGTTTGATCATCGTTATACTATTTTACATTATAATTCAGGACAATATACTATTACTAAATTACTTGAAAAATTAGTTCCAGACTATAAAACAAGGCTTTTTAATAAATTATTTGACCCCGATAAAAAAATATCTACAATTACTAATAAAAATAGAGATGCTATCTTAGATTATATTTATAATGAGGATAACGATGTTGAAAATCCATTAAACAATAAAGTATTAGTTATAGATGAAATACATAACTTAACTTCAAGTATGGCAGGAAGTGGATATAACGGTGCAAGGTTATATGAATTAATAATGAGGGCAAAGAATTTAAAAGTTATTTTTTTATCAGGAACACCTGTTATAAATAGCGCGTTTGAACTTGCATTAATGTTTAATATGTTAAAAGGTATCACTAAATCATACTCTATTAATCTTGAGAAAAAAATAGGAATATTTACATCATCTGAATTAAAAGGTATATTAGAAACCGAAGACTCAATTGATTTGTTCCGTATATATGAAGATCGTAAAGTTATAGAATTTACGAGAGTACCACATGGATTTAAAAAGAAAGTTGGTACAGATTTTGTTGAACCTACTAATACATATTTAAAAGATGATATATTTATTACATCCTTATTAACAACTTTATCTGATAAAGGATATCAGCGTAGAGGAAATATAAGTTCAAATTATTATACAATTTTCCCAGACATATTAACAAGACGTACAAGTAATACAAGTATGTTAGGTAATAAAGGAGAACGAGATGCCAGTCAAGAATTATTTAATAATAATTATATTAATACACGGAGTTTAGAAGTAGTAAATCAAAATCAATTTAAAAATAGAATATTTGGGTTAATATCTTTTTATAACGAAATAAGTAAAGAAAAATTAAGCGATCCAGATATTTTTCCAAGTAAAGAAGATGCGAGTGAAGAAGAAACAAGTGTTATTATGTCTAATTTTCAATTTATCGAATATGCTGCTAAACGCGAGATAGAAAGGAAGTTAGAAAAACGCAATGCTCAATTTAAATCTAAATCAGATGTATCTAGTGATATGCCAAGCTTATTTAGAGTATTTTCAAGACAAAAAGGTCTTTTTGTATTTCCACCTAATATTAAACGCCCAATGCCACCTAAGAAAGATGAGTCTTTAAAACAGTCTATTATAAGTTCATTATCAATGGAAGAAATAGATCTTATCTTACAAAGCCTAAAAGACATTTTTAAATCACAAACTAATATTTCATCTAAATTAGATTCATATTTAGAAGAATTGGATGTAAAAGAGAAAGAAGTTGCAGAAGAGTTAATACAAAAGTTTTATATTAAAGGTAAATCTGGTAAAGAATATAACCAATGGTTAAATAGCTATCAATTTAATGAGACAGATTTTATGAATATAGATACACAAGAAAGTTCAGATGACATAGAAGATGATTATTATACGACTTGTCGTAAAGCTATAGAACAGCTAACTGAAACAAATTTAACCACATTATCAACAGGTGATGATGATACACAGCTTAATTTATTAGATTTGTCGCCTAAATATGTTAAAATGTTAGAAAATATAAACAATACTCCTGGACTTGTATTTTGTTATTCACAATTTAGAAGTGTAGAAGGTATCGAGATATTTGGTAAAATATTGGAGGCAAATGGCTATGCTGTTATGACAGCGGGTATTGATAAATCAATTGATTGTGATTATACAATAACCCCTGGGTCTAAAGTAAGATATGAATATAGTACTAATGTTTGGAAAACATATACGGTTGAAGAAGTATCTGGTAAAAACGTTATATTAAATTCTATAGATGATGAAGTTCCAATTACTAAAGTTCATAAATGTGCATATGCATTATGGACAGGTACAGAAACGCCTGAACAAAGAAGAGCAATTTTAGATGTATATACTAATCAAAATAATATGTATGGTCAGAAGTGTTTAATATTTTTAACTACACAATCAGGTGCAGAAGGTATATCATTATTTTTCGTAAGGCAAGTTCATATAATGGAACCCTATTGGAATAATGTGCGTATAGAACAGGTAATTGGAAGATCGAGAAGAATAAAATCACATATACTTTTACCTAAAGATCAACAAAATGTAAAAATATTCAATTATATAATTAAATATAGTGAATCTCAATTAAATGGCTCCTGGGTAGAAGATATGTCTTCAAGTCAAGTCGAGTTTATGAAAGATGGTGAAGATAATGGCTTCAAAACAAATTGTGAATGTAGTGTTTGTGAAGCTACAAAAAAGGGCGAAGATTGTACAGGTACTTGTGAATACACTTGTGGATCACTTGAAGATCAAATAAAAGCATTTCGTACATATGCTGTAAAATTATCATCTGAAATTAATAATGCAGATAAAGGTCTTACATCTGATGAAACATTACACGATATTTCAATGAGAAAAAAACGAATTTTAGATGGGTTTTTAACTTTAATGAAAGAAAGTGCAATTGATTGTCATTTTAATAGGGAAGATAATATTAGATCAGATCCAACAATAGAAGATGCATTTAAATGTCCCGATAATATAATTACTGATACAGATAAAACATATAATATATTTGATAATACTTCTATAAAAACATCTAAACCACGTGGTAGAAAACAAGAGTTACAAAAAAAAATAAGTATTAAAAAAATTATTGTACCAATTATTATACATAATTCAAAAATAAATGTATTGATAATATTACCACCTGAATTAAATGATATTAGTAATAAAGATCTTATTAAGAATCTTCCAAATGGATTAGATATATACGATTATTATTTATATCATAGTTTATATTACAAGAAAAAAACACAATTAAATGAACAAATTAGTATTGGTAAAGTAATAAATACAACCGATGAACCCCTAATAAATAAATCTAATTTACAGAAGAGTATTACATTAAATAGAGATGTTGCTATTGATTATAGACGTATTGAAGCTTGTATAAAACAAATAGGAAAATCTAAAAGTAAAACAGAATCAGGAAGAATAGCTTGGGCAGATGCGATAAAACAATGCCACGAAGAAAGAGATACTTCGTTAAAACATATGGAGGAAAAATCAGTAAAATGGAGATGTATTGTGTGTGAGAAAGACATTACAACAGATGTATGTCCTATTTGTGGTATTAATCGTGAAGAAGTATTAATATTTACCGCTGGTTCAGATAAAGAATCCGAAAAATTATCTTTAAAAGAATCTAAACAAGCTGAAGAAGAAGTATCAAGTCAAGTAGAAGGAGCATCACGTCAAGAAGCTGAAGAAGCACAACCAGAAGTACTTGAACAAGTAACCGTACCAAGTCAAGTAGAAGGAGTATCAAATCAAGCAGTTGAAGAAATACAACCAGAAGTACTTGAACAAGCAGTCGCGCCAAGTCAAGTGGAAGGAGTATCAAATCAAGTAGAAAAAGTATCTGGTCAAGAAACTGAAGAAAGACAACCAGAAGTACATGAACAAGCAGCCGCACTAAGTCAAGTAGAAGAAGCATCTGGTCAAGAAGCTAAAAAAACACAATCAGAAAAAAAATCGGAAGTCGAACATACATCACAAAAGCCTACAAAATCAAAAAGAAGAAAAGCAAAACGTGTTAGGTTTTAAATTAATTTACACATTAAATGTATATTATTATAAGAATGTACAACATCATTTTTATAAGGTAATATATTTGTAATATCAATTGTAAAATGATCCTTAATATTAATAATCTGTGGTTTATATGGTAAATATTTATAAATATATCCTTTATTTGTTTTAGTTATATCAAAAACTATAAATTTTTGTTCTATAGTTTCATTTTTATAAACAATTTTAATACTTACATTAATATTTAACTTATATATTGTATAGCAATTAAGATAAGAAATTTGGAAAGGTTTATTATATATATTAAATAATTTTGTATATTTTGGAATATATTCATATTTTATTATATCACCAATTGGTTGACTTGGTATATAATATGAACCAATATTGAATTTTTTAGAAGATATTGGTTTATTTATTTTAATATTATCTAATAATTTCTTAAAATCATCTTCATTTTTCCAATCTCTAAAGTGATGTTTACTATTAATATTATACTTTGATCGTGTTAAATTTAGAGTACAATTTAAAGGTATAATTCCATTATCCCAGTAGTAAGAATTTATTGGTATAATTGACAAGTCAATTATTGAATACACCATATGTATATGTTATAATTAATATTTAAATAGGTATAGTATTTAAATATTATTATGAATCAATGTTAGGCCGTATTTGTCCAGTAGGATCATGTTCTTGTGTTTTAATTTCAAAAATGTATTCTATTTGATTAGTTAAATTTATTATTTTATCATTTGTATCTACATTAGAAGGCCCCGAAATTATATATTTTGGATCCGTTGGAGTAGTAGTATCTTTATTTACTTGTGTAACACGGTGATTATTTATAGAACCGTTAGAAATAACACATAATTTATCTTTAACAAAAGTGTTAGCATACATATTTTCTTTAACTGAATACGCAGAACCTTCAATATCTGGATCATGATCAATATCAATATCTTTCATTGCGGATTCTTTTACATTATTACCTTCTGAATCAAGTAATTTAAGAGTTAATCTATCTAATTTAGCTAATGGTGACGAATAAAACATTGTAAAATCATCGTCATCATTTTTATAATACAAATATTTTCTATCTTCATCATCATCGCTGTTATTGTAAACAAGTTCTTTATCAAAATGTATTTTACAAAATATTTTTTCAGTAAAATTTTTGGTACTAATAATATTAGATTTAAATTCGTCAACTGCTACAAAGAAATATGGTTCAGGATAATAATAAGCTTCTCTTGGTTTAGGTATAATAACTCTCAATAATTTAATTGATATTACATTTTTAAGTACTTCTGATACTGTTGGGTTTTCCAATCCGGTTGAAGTATAAACATCTGATACTTCTTCTTCTACAGATCCCATGTTATTGTTAATATTATTATTAGTGATTGAAGTGAGTGTTTGTGAACCTTCTGCGCCAAAAACAATTCTAAAATTATATTTATCAAATGTATTATTATTAAGATTTCTATCTCTTGAACTAACTATAAGGTTACGTGTTTTTATAGTTAGTGGTACTTTTTTTTGTTCTTTGATTAATCTTGGTATATCTAAAATAGTTTGATAATATTTTGAAATATCATTTTCTTGATGTAAATGTAGTAATTTTTCTATATTACTGTTTGTATTATTAATTGCAGTTGATTGTTTTGAAATACTTTCTTTAATAATATCTAACTCTAAATTTGGATTCTCATTATTTGTAATATTAATATTGGGTGTTTCTTCAGTAAATGGTTTAGTAGAAAAATTATTATTTATATTTTCATCGGAAGGTGAAAATTGATCATTTAATGTAACAGTATTGTCATTAATATCATTCATAATGTTATCATAATCAATATTGTCATCTGGTTTCATATCATTAGTTGTATCTACATTAGAAGTTATTGAAGTAAATTGATTTTGTAGTATATCATTAAGAGGTTTGTTGTCATCTGATAAAAATTGACTATTTTGTTGCGGTGGAGGATTAAAATTTTGTTTTGTACTTGCTTTAAATTGTGACATTTGATCTTTATTAGACATTGATATTTGTGATGGATGGTTGAATGTAAAGTTAGTATTATCCTCTCGTTGGATACTGTTAATTTGCTCTTGTAATTTTTTTTGTTGATCTAATAGGTGTTGAATTTGAGATGAAGATGGGTTATTTAATAAATTTTGTTGAGGAAGTGTATTATTCATAAAATTTGAAAAATTATTGTCAGTATTTGAATTAGAACTGCTATTTTGAAGTGATTCATATTCTGATTCTCTTTTGCTATTTAATTCGCTGTATTTATTTTGAATATCTTTATTAGTCTCGTTGATATTTTCTTTAAAATTAATAGGCGGAGGCAGTGTTCTGGGTTGTTGCTCTCTCTCATTTAATAATTTATTATAGTTATTAACAACCGTGCTTGTTCCATTATTATATTGTGTAGTAGGTTGCGGGCGCGTATCAATTTGATTAACAAGATTGTTATTATTACTATTAATATCTCTATTCATGTGATTATTATTTGATTGTTTTATAGTTTCTGTAAAATAGTTTATAGAAACATTAATAACCTTTTGTGATAAATATCTACTTGTATCTATATTTGATGTATTTGAAGGAATATTAAACGTGTTACGTTGTTTATAAATAGTTTTAATTATTTTAATAAGTTCTTCTCTAAATTTAGGACTGGTGTCAATATCAACATTAGTGTTTGAATTAATTTTTTTTTTTAATATATTGTATATAATATTAAAATTTTCTTTTGAAAAAAAGAGTTGTTCCATTATATTATAAATAATATTTAAATTTTTCTTTATAAGCTTATTTAAAAGTTATATAATTATATAATAAATGACTGATAAATTATTTGATTATTCTACTCATGTAATAGATAAACCTGATAAACTATCTGCACATAATGAATATAGTAATATAGTTGTAGTAGATTCAAAAGATAGAAATAAAAAATTATTTAAAAATTCTAATGATTATACAATAACATTTCCAACTATATTTAAAAATGTAGTTGAGATTGAACTAATTTCAATATATTACAAATATAGTAATTATGACTTAGATATTAATGAAAATCAATTATTTATTAATAATATTACAAAATCGAGCGAATTAAATATTAAAATACCAGTTGGTAATTATGATTCAACTGAATTAGAAGAAATATTTAGTAATGTTTTTTCTAATCTTAATTTAGATTATAAAATTAAATTAAATTACTCTAAAAGATTAGATCGATATTATTTTTTAATAAATAATTCAGATATATATAGTTTAAATTTTAAAGGAGAGTCAAATAATAATATTGATAATTTATATTCAGATAATCGTAATGTAAGTAACACAAACAATAATTTAACTTATAAATATAAAAATTTAACTAATGGATTATATTATGGTTTTTCACAGGATATATTTACTAATAATTTATTAGTAAAAAAGATGACTATTTCAGTTAATGCAAATAATGGAAAATATGACCATATATTAACACTTGATATTGATGATACTAAAAGTTATAATCAATTAATGGAATCATTAAACATGTTTAACAATGAATTAAAGTTATCAATTATTAATAATGATGTTATATATGATATCAATAACACAAAATTAGAAGGTGATTTAGGTAATACTATAAAATTTATTATTCATGAAAAAAGGATAGATTTATTTATTAAATTAGATATTAATTTAGAAGAAACTTTTGGATCAAGTATAATTAATAATCCGTCAATTTATACAAATATAATTGTAGGTGATATTATTCGTGTAAATCAGAAAAATAAATATGTACTCCTCGATATTAAAGAAATTGATAGACTGGTTTCAATTAATGAGCATGTACATAATAGTTATGTCAAAATACCAGTAAATCAAAACGAACATCAATATTTTGATAATGCAAAAATTCATGGCACTATTAAATATTTTAATCCAATATTACCTTCATTAGACAGATTTACTATCAAAATTAAAGATAGGACTGGTAAAATATTATTGGATAATGGTTTAAATCATACAATGGTATTTTCAATAAAATGTTTAAATGATAATAAAAATTATATATAAATGATTTAGAGTATTAATTATTTAAAATATGCTCCATTTTTTTTTTAACATCTGATATATCACCGCTATTAATAGTTATATATTTATTTGGATATAATTTGTCAAGCAATTGAATTGATGAAGTCTCTTGTTTATTGTACATATGTGTATTTACTAATATATATGTATTATTTGATAAAAAGTTTTTATAATATTCTATTTGTTCTATACTTTGTCTATTATATAGATTGCAAACTATTATAGTTTTATTAAATTTTGGTAAAATAGATAATAATGCATTAAAAATACGTTTGGATCCAGCACAATCCCAAAAATTATAGATAGAATCATTATATATATATGATGTGTAGTCTACACCAACTGTTAGTATTGGGTTATATTCTTTTTCAGGAGTAATAAGTGTATGAAGTATATGACTTTTTCCTGTTGCAGTATCACCTATTAATGAAATATTCATTATAATATTAAAATTTAATAAATAAAAATTTAGTTATCAAATTTTATGTTGTAACTTCCAATCACTAAACTTATTTTTAAAAAGTTGTAAACGTTCCTTTACTTCTTTATCATTATTATATTCTATTAATTCATCGTGTGTTAAACCCAATCCATTGAAAGGATTTGTTGGCTTAAAAAATAGATGATTAAGTATAATTTTTTTATCAACTATGGTTCTTGTTTCTGGTAATTCTAACGGATCAGTTATTGGCGTATAATATATAGGGTCAATAAATTCGTCAGGTATATCTATATTATATTTATCACAAGATGTAGAATATTTAAAAATTGTTTCATCTAAATTCTTAATATAGTTGTTTGTAATGTTTTCGACAGTATCACCATCTATATTAAGAAATCCTATTATTTTAATAGTTTCTTCAATTTCAGTTCTATTATACAATTCTTCATGTGAAGAAATATAGTCCATATATATTTTATTATTAAATAATGTATTAATATCTTTATAAAAATCAGATACAAATTTTTCTATATGATTAGCCAGTTTATCACTCGTAATTTCTAAACCATATCCTGATTTTCTAAGTTCAAATATATCTCTAAATATTCTTTTTTTGTAAAAATTATTAAATATACAATGTATTAATTCACAGACTTTTGATGTAACAATATCATTGTTATTTATATTTTTAATAACATATGTAATAAGACTATAGTAATCGTACATTTTATATAGTGAAGAACAACATTTATATGCACTATATACAGAACTATTTTCAAAATCGGTGGAAAGTTTAATTGAATTTAATATCTCACATAAATCACTTATTAATAATATTACGTGTCTAATAAGTTGATTTGAGTCTATACTTGTGATAATATCAGTTATATCAAAATTATTTATTATTGGTGTAGAAATTATGTGCCAACTTGTTTCATTACAATTTAAATGTTTGTTTTGTTGAATTTCATCACAATTAAGGTTTTTAATGTAACTGGTGATTATATTTACAATTTGATCACGTGTAGTATTTTTTTCATAAAAGCCTGTATCTTCACCATAATTTTCAAGTTTATTATAGAATAAAATTAAATTTTTAATAGAATCTTCATTATAAAATATATTTTTATTACTATCATTTATTAGTTTAGCTAATGTATGAATATTACTTTTTTCAGAAGAAAATATATTTTTTAAATTATTTGATAAAACATTATTACTAAGATCTTTTATTAATTCAGATGTTTCTAAATCTGTAAACCACTGTTGACCTAAAATAGGTGCAATATCAAATATATTATTATCATCTGAATTATTTATATCAAAAGATTGATTTTTATCAACAAGATATTTAACAAATAATGTGTTATTAAATATATCTCTCAACCAATTTATATATATATTTGTATCTTTTTCAAGATAAGTAATTTGAACAGATATATCCTTTAATGACATACGTGTTGAACTATTCATTAGTTTATATATTTTAATATGGTCTCTATTTGTTAAAATAATATTATATATATAATTTATTACATTTATAATCAATGTTTCTATTTTTTCAAATAAATATTTCTTATTCTCATTAGATAAATTTAAAGAATACTCAGCCATAAGTTCTATAAAATTTATATGCATAGTGAAATCACTTGGTTTTAAAATATTATATTGTGATTGATTAACATATGAATAAATATCATCTATATTTTTTTTTACAATATCAATACATTCAATATAAAAATTAAAGTGCTTTTCTTGAGGTATAAAATTAAAATGAGTTATATATTTTTTATCGTGTAATATATATTTAAAAAATTTACTATAAAATATTTTTTCATTAATTAAAAAATCTATATTGTTTATGATAAAATATTTATTGAAATAATTAGTTACCTTTTCATATTGCAAAAAATATTTCGACAATAAACATAATAATTTAAATTTTGTTGTTTTATAAATAGGTTCATTTAATTTAGATAATACATTTTGTAATGATCTAATATAAATATCAGTCGACGATGGTTTAATAATTTCATATATATATGTTAAATCATTTCTGTTTATATCATTGCAATTTAAATTGTTTGACGTTTTTATAATAGATTCCAAAAAATTCTTATCTGAATCATGAAGATTTAGTTGATTATTATCGGAAGAGATTTCAGACATTTATAATTATATTAATATTACTTTAAATAAAGTTATTCTCATATATTTTAGAATAATTTATATTTATATTATAAATAGGTTATGCTTAAATATATTATAATTATTTTAATATGTATAATTTTATATTTTATTTATAGAAAATGTAATCTTGTAAAGGAGAAATTTACATCTCAAAATAATGCGTTACACATAAAACTTATTGGTGACGATTATGTTAGTATTTATCATGAAACAGGTGGAGAAAGAAGAATAATTTCACCTGGCGAAAATAAGTTATCACACACTAAAGTAACTAACGGAAATTGGTTAAGCCATTCTAATTTACCTAATGCTTGTTGTAATAAATTGATTGATATTACTATAGATAATTTTAATAATGATGACCGTTTATTATTTTATGTTGGAAATAGTGGTGGCCCTGGATATATAGCAGGACAAATTACTTACAGAGGTGTTATATATGAAACTAATGCAAATAAGACACAAAATTGGAATTGTGTAGGAATATTGCCTGGAGGTACCAAATTGGCAACTAATATAACAAATTCAAAAAATGAGTTTCCTGGTGAAAATGAACCATATACTGGAACTTTAGCAAAACCACAAAATGGTGTTGGTAATTGTCAAAAAAATAGCGCTTTAATAAAATTTTTAAAAAATCAAGCCCGATATAATCGTATAATGGGGATCCCTTCACCAAGTAATCAAGAAATTATAAGAAAAATGAATGAATTTGGTATTAATGAAAATAGTACAGAATGTAGAAATTATTCAGCACTTTGGAGATGGTTTCGTGATCCCAATAAAACTCCGGATTTTAAAAATTTAAGCTGTGTAGCTGATGATCGAATTGTTAAATTTTATGATAAGTACCTATTTGGATATTTGGATAAAATAGATAACACAAGTCCCCAAACAATATGCCAAAGTATTTTAAACTATTATGGTGACGGAGGTTGGGGAAAGGGGAATCCAGGAGATGATTATATGAAAAAATTTGGTGGTGGTTGTAAAGGCTTAAAACCAGATGAAAATGCAAAAATAATAGATCAAACAACAGGAGAGAGACACTATGAAGGCGAAATATGGTTGGGCAAATTTTTTTCCGCGGCGCGTGATATAAACAATTCCCCTGGTGTAGATCGCGACGGCGACTACACATGTGATTATCCTAAAAAAGAAGACTTAATACCAAATCATTTTTCTAAAGATTTAGCTAAAACTTTAGACAAACCATATTGGTATACGTCAGGAAAAAGATTAGGTTGTTACACTAATGATTGTGGTAATCTTAAATTATCAAATCCAACAAATGATAAATATACTACAGAAATGTGCATGGATAATGCTATTAAAAATGGTTCACAATATTTTGGATTAACTAATGGTGGTATTTGTAATTTATCAACAAATAAAGTTAATAAAGAACTTATTGATAAATGTAAAGTAAGTGATATAAATTGTTCAAAGAGTTCAGATAAAATGTGGCCTCAAGTAACAGGAAATTCTAATTATAATGATATTTATACAACAGATGATGCACCTAAATTAGTAAATGCAAGTACTGTAAATTTATTTAATTCAAAGGCAATATCAGGTGCTCTTAGAAATAATGGTGAAAATACCCACTTGTTAACTACAGCAGCTTCAGAAAGTATGAAAAGTTATTCTGGTTGGAATGGTGGTATTTTTATGGGATGGATTGTTATTGAATTTAAACCAACAGATCCAGATAAGAGGTTTTGTCCAGATCCAGATGATAAAGAATGGATACCCGAGGGTTGTACAGACAGATCGAGTACTTCAAGCTGTACTAATAGTCCTATATCTTACTATCCAAAGGGTAAATTTATACCAGATCCTAAATTATGTGAAGGTAACTATAATGTAACTCCTATAACTTTAAACAGTGATAATACATTTGCATCTACCGATGGTACTTCAACTCTTCATATAGTAGATAGAGAATTTGAGAATTTAATAAGTTCTGCAATTTCCAAAATACAAAATATTCCTGATATTGAACCAGATCAAGTAAAGAAAGGCTATATTTATAAATCCGATAAAGAAAATTATAAAAATATATTAGCTAACATTATTAATTATTCATTAAAAATAACAGGTGAACCAATAACTAATTATAGTTCAAAAGATTTAGAAGTTAATAATATTGAAGAAGTATCTATTAGTAAAATAATATCATTAATTAAAAATGCGTATAAAAACTTCAAGCAAAATGCCGACACTAATAATTCATCTGATATAGCTGGTGCTCATGGTTTAAAACCTAAAGCAACAATTTCAACTACTGGTGTAAATATGACATTATATAATAATTATAAGGATGAATTATCTAAATTAATAAAACATTCAAGAGTATTAATAGGTTTATGTGTTTGTGAAAGTAAACCATGTGAAAAACCGTGTGGTATTTCAGTAATTCAAGATGAAATAATACCACCAGAACATAATAAGGATTTACAATTTTCTGTCCGTAAAATCAAACACTATGGTGAAGATGTTAATTGCTATTTAAAATGGTCCAGAAAATTAAATAATCATGAATATCAAGCCGTGTGGGATTGTGGTCAAATGAAAAGTAAACCTCTGGTTAATAAAGGTTCAGATCCTAAAACATCGGGTGCAGGTTTAAGATCAGTTAAAATTAAAGTATTGCAATCGGTTTACCCACAGTCAGGTAAACTTCGTTCTGGCAGAGATCACAGGTTTAAAATGGAACCAGATTTATTTAATCCATCTAAATTTGGCAATACTTGTCAAGGTATAGCTAATTATTATAATATAAAGGGTGGGATAACTTGGGGATGTGCTGATTTGAGTGCAATGGATTGGTGGTCTGGTCCAACTTCAAAAAAATATAATAGAGGAAATAATGTATATAACAGGGGAAAAAGTTGTAATACAATATCATTAGGTGGTGGAAAAGGGTGTATTAATTGGGTACAAGGTGGAAATCCTGCAGGAAATGATACTCTTTTATGGTGGAAACAGTTTTCGAATTATAATACACCAAAAGATTTTTGGGCATATATTGCTGAAAAAAATATAGAGGGTCCACCAGGTGCAAGAATACTATATATTTCACAAGCAGGATCATCTGAAACAACTAAGCGGTTTAAGTATTCTTGGTCGAAAGCTTGTTGTGGATGGTCACCTTATTTTAGTATATGGGTTTATCAAACTCGTCCACAAAATATACCTGAAAATAAATTAAAAAAAATATATATATCTCAAAAATCTTCACCGCATCATAAATATAGAGTTTCTTCTAAAAGCGCATCGCTTGGTTGGAGAGATACGACAAGTTTTTGGGTGTATAAAAGTGATCCTGGTAATATAGCACCATCTAAACTTAATGAATGCGAAGGAGATTGTGATAGCGACAGAGATTGTGCACCAGGATTAAAATGTTTTCAAAGAAGCAGTAGTTCATCACTTGTGCCTGGATGTATGCCAGGTGGACGAGGAGATAATCCAACACACGATTATTGTTATAATCCAAAACCAAAATTTTCAGGAGGTACTCCTCCAAGTAAACATATGTATTTTGAAAATGGTAAAATGAAAGCAATAATAAATAATAAAGTATGTGGATTAGAATGGGATTCAAACATTAAAAATGGACGGCGTAATGCAAAATGGGACTGTGAAAACTCAGACAGAGGTGACCCTTGGACAACTTTACCAACTAATGAAGATGTAATGATCGCTAATAACCAAATTTGTAGAATATCTCATAATCGGTCTGATAAAGGAATTGTACGCACAGAATGGGAATGTGATCCAGGAAACGGTACTAAATTTAAAATTAATCCCACAGATTAAACATTAGATTAGAGTATTAATATTATCTATATAAAAATATAAATAATATGTATATGAATGTCATATAATTTATTATTAAACAGTTCAATGGCAATGAGAGCAGCAGCAATATTTACAGCAGCACGTCCAGATATTGTATTAGGTGCAGCAATATGGTCTATAAAGAGTACGTGTGATGGAATATATTATTTATGTTTTAAATCAGATAAAAATGAAAATAAAATAGAAATAAACAAAGATATATTAGATAAACTTATAGATAAATCTGAATCACAAGAAATCGAAATTAAGAAATTAAGTGATAATATAAATATTCTTACAGATTATATTAAGAATAATAATCAAATTAATACTTAAAAATAAAATATGATAATTAATGATGCCTGCATATTCAAAAGAATATTTAAATAATTTGTCTATTAAACAAAGAAATCAACTTATTAATTATAGAATAGCCAAATATATAGCAATAAATAATGATTCAGTTAAAAATAATGATTTAGCTAAAAATAATGATTCAATTAAAAATAAAGATCTAAAACATAAAAATGTTCAAGATAAATAAATATAGTAAATTATTAATAAATAAATTATTTATTATTAATCAAAAGAGACAAAAATTTTAACATTAGATTTATTTAATTTTTTTGTCGCAGAAATAGATAGTTCTTGACGTTTGCGGCGTTTAGATTTAGTATCACTTTTATTTATGTTATAAACTGCCTTATAGCAAGTATTCATATCATTCTCAATTTCTTCTAAGTGTGTTGAGATATATTCTAATACAGAATTTTGTATAGTCCATCTAAAAAAATTTAATTGTCCTACTGTTGTAACAACAAATTTATTATCATCATAATAAAAATTTATTCTTGATCTTCTACAAAATGGATCAAATTGTTTTTTTTGATAGCCTTTTAACTGTAATTTATAGTCAAGATAAACAACGAATTCTTTACCAGCTTCGTCGTCAATAGAGTTAATTATTTGTCCATTTTTATTTATTAAATAAGAAATATTATTTTTTTTAGAATAATTTGTAACAAACCAATCCATAACTCGTAAAGATATTTTAGATTGTCCTTTAATTATAGGCATAATAGTGTTTAAATTTTCTTTGTTTTTGAAAAAAAGATGAAGTGAATTCATTAATAGGTTTTGTTTTACATTATTAGATTTATGTATTTTACTCATAATACTAATTATTTCATTATTGTTTTTAAGTATTTTATTAGTTATTATAATAACTAATAGAAATGCCGATAAAGTAATAGTTAATATTATTTAGATTTATTTGTAGATTTTATTACTTTTATTTTTTCAATTTCTTGTAATTACCAGGCTTATGATTCTTAATAATTTCTAAGCATTCTTTTTTAGATAATTTACTCGGATCTTTATTTTTAGGTACTGATATATTTTTAGAGCCTTTTTTAATATATGGACCGAATTTACCATTAAGAATTTGCAGCCCCTTAAATTCTTTAATAATATTATTTTTCTTTTCTTTTAATTTGTTTATAGCTTGATCTAAAGTTATTGAATCGTCGTCAACTGATACATTAGTTCCATTATGATGAATATATAATCCGTGTGGTCCCTTTTTTAAATAAATATTTTTTGAATCATATGTACCTAATTCTTTAGGATATATAAGAAGTTTTATCACACTATCTAATTCAATTTGTTTTATATCGGGATAATCTTCTTTCGTTATACTAACATATTTTGGATTATCACCTTGTTCACCGTGTTGAATACAAGGCCCATATTTACCAATATATGAATAAACATTTTTAGATTCGTATACACCAATTAAATGTAATTTTTTATCTTTATATGTCTTTGTAATAGAACAATCCGATTTAAGAGATACCACTTTAGGATGAAATGTATCATAAACTTTAGAAATAATTGAGGTCCAATCAGAATTTCCTTCTGCAATTTTATCTAAGTCTGATTCAATTTCAGAGGTAAAATCATACGACATAATATTATTAAAATTAGTGTTCATAAACTCGGATACTAATTTACCAGTTTCTGTAATAAACAATTTATTTTTTTCAGATACTGATTTAGATTTTTTTGTTGATATTTCTATATCTTTATTTGGTTCAATTTTAAAATTTTCAAGTAAAATGTCTTTATAATTATGTTTAGTCTCTTTAAGAGCATATTTACGTTGAAATAATTTAGAAACAATTGTTGCAAATGTTGAAGGACGTCCTATTCCTTTATCTTCTAACTCTTTTATAAGAGAAGCTTCTGTATAACGAGATGTAGGTTTAGAATTCTTTTCTAAAGCTGTAATATTTAAAGGATCGTATATATCATTTAATTTAATTTGTTCTATTAGATGCATATCATCATTTACATCATTTGTATATATTGATTTATATCCAAGATTAATAATATTTTTTAAAGTAAAGTTGAACTTATGTTTAGGTTTATTTTCAGCGGTTAAAGTATATTTATATATGAATTCTTCATATTTTTTCATTTGAGATGCAACGGTCCTTTGAAAAATAAGCTTATATAATTTTTGTTCATTATTATCAAATCCTTCTTCTAAATCAACTAATTTAACAGGTCTTATACATTCGTGTGCTTCTTGTGCATTGCTATTTTTAGACTTAAAAATTCGTTTACAGAATAAATCTGGATATTTAATATCACAATATTCTTTAATATTATCAATAAATGAATCGGAAATACAAGTTGAATCGGTTCTCATATAAGTAATCTTACCTTTTTCATAAAGTTTTTGTAAAACGCTCATTGTTAATGTAGGAGACATACTATATTTATTACTTGCATCTTGTTGAATAGACGATGTTATATAAGGATGTGGTGCTGATAAAGAACTTTTAGATTTTTTAGAATCTGAAAGTTTGTATTTATATTTAATTAATTTAGGTAATAATTTAACAATTCGATCCTTATCTTTTAATTCTTTAAAATAAGTTGTATTTATAGTTTTTTTTATAGAAAAATCAGCATTGAGTGAATAGGTTTTGTTTGATTTAAAATTATTAATTAGATCTTCCTTTTCATAAATTAAACGTAATGCAGGTGATTGACATCTTCCAGCAGAAAGTTTTGCTTGTATATTACACCATAATAATGGAGAAATTTCAAACCCTATAAGTAAGTCAAGTATACTTCTTGTTTGTTGAGCATTATATAAATTTTGATCTAATAATCTATGATTATGAAATGCATTAACAATAGCTTTTTTTGTAATTTCGTTAAAACATATTCTTTTAGTATTTTCTATATTTAATCCTAGAGTCAATGCAACATGATATCCAATAGCTTCACCCTCTCGGTCTATATCTGTTGCTATAATAACTTCACCAACATCTTTAAGTTTTTTTTTCAAATTATTAACTACATCACGTTTAGTTTTAATAATGTCGTAGGTAGGTGTAAAATTATTTAATATATCAATAGATTTTAGACCATTTTTAAAATAGCGTATATGTCCACAAGAAGCTTCTACTATAAATGTATGATTTGGTATGGTGTTTAAAAAATTCTGTATTTTAGTTTTTTTTGCAGGAGATTCTACTATTACTAAATATAACATAATAAGAATAATAAATATTATGGTAAAATTTATATATCAAATTTATATATTTTAAAATTTACGAAATAATTTTAATTCGGACTGTATAAAAAGACACTATGTCCGAAAATAATGATATTCTCGAATATATAGTTCAATGTCTTCTTACTAACAGGGATCATAGCAAAAAAGTAACAAAATCATTAAAAGGTAATAATTATGTATTAAATGTAAATAGCAGAGATTTATTAAATCAAAATATTCATTATATTATGCAAAATAAATTTCTTAATAATTTAGAATCCGGTTATGAAGAATATAGTATAGAAAATAATTTTATAAAATTTTAAAAAATAATATGAACATTTTAAAATTTTTTGTAATATATATATAATGTCAGATAAAGGCAATATTATGATGTCTCCTCTTTTATCTAAACGTTTAGATAAAATGGAAGAAAAACTAAATAAAATAACAGATGATTATAATAGTATTAATAGTAAGTTTGATAAAATAATTGAAATGTTAATACAAAATTCCGACCGATGGGACTCTAATAAACAAGAATATATTGAATTATTAAATCAAAATAAAGAAATATCAGAAAATAATATGAAAGTTCTTAATGAAAATAGAAATATTTATATTGGTAAATTAGATAAGTTACAAGAAAATAATAATATAATGTATGATCCAAATACACCAACTAGATTAACTAATAGATACTGGAGAACTTCGGGTAATAATACGGTTATGCGGCCTCCTGATAATTCAGGAATAGGATCAGTATTATGGCCTTGGAATACACCGTGGGCATCTAAAAATGATGAAGAAATAATTAATGAAAACTAACCATAATATTTTTTATAATAATCTTCCACATAATTATATAAGGACTGATTAAGATGATTTTTATATTTTTTTTTACATCTTTTACAAATGTATAATTTGAATCTAATTTTACGGTAATAAAATATTAAATAGTTTGAAGTTATATCATTACAATTTATGTAATAACAGGGTTTAAACCATCCTATATATGGAAACGATGTGTATTCTGATAATGTTTCATCGTATGTATTGATTGATATAATATCAGTATTATCGTCCATTAATTATAATAATTAAAGATTATCTTTAGTTATTATATTTAATAAATAATATTTAATTAGCTCCGTGTGGAGAATTGTCACTTAAACCTTGAGTACAATGTTGATTTCTAAAAGTTGTTACACAAGTATTTTGGTTAGATCCAGGTACTGTATTGTCTTGTGCACTTCTAAATTGAGAATTTGTTGTAAATGCTGGTGGTTCTGTATGAAAATTCTCTATAGGTTTCGATCCACGCATCTGTTTTATATCGAAATTTTCTACATTAGAGTGAAAAGGAAGAAATTGTTCAGGAGAATTTTCAGATGATTCTTCACTTCCATTCATACCTCTTGGTTCAACTTTTACACCAGTACCAGGACCACTGGAACTTGATCCCATTGCATTAAATGATTCATTATTGGCATTTTTAGCTGATGGTAACCAAGATACTTGTCCTTTGTCTGAAACCGATAAACTTGTATCTATAAGTCTGTATCTATTAGCAGTTTGTAAAGTAATAATAAATGCAACAGATATCATTAGTGCAATAGACGGGTCTCTTGTTGCTACTAATACAATTGTAAATGCAAGGGCAACTCTAAATAATATATTATCTAATAATAATAATATACTTGGTGGTAATTTAGGAGCCGCAAAACCAGCATATAAGCCTAAGAAAACTTTAATAGCGGTAGTGATGTAAATATTATCTAATCCTCTATTTAATATCGTTTCGGTTTGGTTAATTAAATTTTTTGCTAAATCAGTTACTTGATCCATTATATAGAATATTTAAAGATTTTTTTTTGATCATTATTTATTAATTTAAATATAAATACTTAAATCTAAAACATAATTTATTATTAATGTCAACTTTAACTATTATATATAATTTAAAAAACAACACAAAAGAAGAAATATGTAAATTTCTTAATAATGCTGGAGGAAATATTATAAGTATTACAGAAAATACACAAAATGATATATTACCTAATTGGTTAGATAAATATAATCCTACTGTATCTGAGTATTCTAACAAGTCTCTATTATTTAAATCAAAAATTAAATTTAATAAAAAATATGCAATAATTAACTTACCGAATAATTCAGCTATTTACTACAATAAAACTCTAGATGGATGGGTAACTTCAAAAAAAAATAAAGATTATATATCATCACTATTTAATAATAATGATATCGATAATGAGAGTGATATATCGTATGATGATTATTTGTCTGAATTAAGTGATTGTGATGAATTGGATATTTCTAATAATTATAATGTTTTAGATGGATTAAATTATACATATTATAAAAATGGTATAATTATAATTCCACATAAGTCTCATAAAAAATATGGTCAGTCATATTTTCATAATGGATTTTGGAATAAATATCTTAATGGTTGGGTTTTTAGTAAAAAACAGGAACAAACCTTGAAAGAAAAAGGCGCTAAATATAAAAATTATAATGTTGGTCAAATAAATAATGTAAGTCTTTCTTATTAAAATTAATTAATAATTCTGTTTATTTAATTATTATAATATTTTATTCATTTATTATAAATGAATAAATCATTAGACTATTATTTAAATAAAACCTTTAAATGTACCAAAACTATTCAAAATGAATGGAATATAGGATATAGTGGTAACATTAAAGTTATAGGCGATATACACGGTGATTTTGATGTATTAATTGAAAGTTTAAAAAAAGCAAAAGTTATTAATAATAAACGGCGTTGGATTGGTGGTAAAACTCATATTGTTCAAGTAGGTGATATTATAGATAGAGGTGGACGTCCAGGCGTTATAACCACAGTGTCTGACCCAATGGAAGAATATAAGATTTATGAATTCCTTAATAATTTAGATATTCAAGCAGAGAAGGTTGGTGGTAAAGTCCACTATTTAATTGGTAATCACGAATTAATGAATATGTTGGGAGACTTTAGATATGTACATGATAAACATATAATAAATGCTGATAAAAGACGTGAATTATTTAAACCAGGTGGATATATGGCTAATATGTTGGCTTGTCATTCATATGCTGTTCTTAAAATAAATGACTGGTATTTTTGCCACGCCGGTTTATTACCAAAACACATTGGAAGAAAAACTCTTAGCGAAATAAATAATTTTGTAAGAGGTGTGCTTAAGGGAGAGATAAGAAGTAATAAATCAAATAATAGTGAATATGAAGATATTTTATTATCTAATGATAGTTTATTTTGGAACAGATTTTATGTAAATAACTCTGATAAATGTACTATATTAAATCAAACACTTGATTTGTTAGGAAATAAAAACGGTAAAGGTGGAATGGTAATAGGTCATACACCTCACAAAGATATATTTAGCGAATGTAATCAGAGATTATGGTTTGCAGATGTAGGATTATCCGATGGATTTGGTAAAGATTATTTTAATAACATACAAATTCTTCATATAAAAGGTAATAAGCCGAAAGTTATTAAATAATTTATTATTAATAAAATATTAAAGATGTGTAATAATAAATTATTAATGGAAGAAACAGAAAATTCTAACCTTATTAAAAAAGATGAAAATAAGATTAAACAGCCAAAAAAATTACCCGTATGGCACGAACAACAAGAATTAATTCTAAAAAACTGGTCTGAAATTGGCAGTTCATATAGATATCTTCACGATAAATCATTTATGAAATATAATTCACAAAATTTAAGATTTGCATTACCAGTAATTGTAATTTCTACTATAACAGGTACTGCTAATTTTGCTCAAAAAAGTTTTCCAGAATCTTGGGCAACATATGTACCACTTGCAATTGGATTCTTAAATCTTACAGCTGGTTTAATTACAACTATAGCTCAATTTTTAAGAGTATCTGAATTATTGGAAGGTCATCGATCAGCAAGTATAGCATATAGTAAATTTTCAAGAAATATAGCAGTTGAACTTTCATTGCCTGTAAGTCAAAGAACTAATAATGGATTTGATTTTATTGTAACTTGTAGAACAGAATTAGACCGTTTAATAGAACAAAGTCCAAATATTCCAACAGCAATCGTAAATGAATTTGCCAGGAAATTCAATAGTAGCGCATTCTTTAAACCTGATATTCTTGATATTACTCCTGTTGAAATTTATAAAAATGACCCTGAAGCTGAAAGAAGAAAAAAACAAGATGAATTTTTACTTGAACAAGAACATCGTAAAAAAATTATAGAAGAAGAAGATGCAAAAAAATTAAAAATTATGAGCGAGCTGGAAAAACAACAAACAATAAAGCAACAGGAATTAACAGCACAATTAACTTTATTAAAAACACAAAAAAAACAAAATGTAGGAGTAGATAAAGTAAATGAAACAATGGATAAACTATTAGATAAACTGGGATCTAAACGTAATGATAAGATGTCATTATCAGATGAAGATACAAGTAGTTCACTTTCAACTATAGTAAATGATTTAATTAATCCGAGTATGGGACCAACAAAAGTAAATAATGTAATTAATAAAACTCTTAATATATCTAATGAACATACTCC
>MDTC01093047.1_pt1 | contig 30273 bp, 25 predicted proteins | sample 811181 | NCBI WGS metagenome assembly MDTC01 (sample SAMN05326644, study PRJNA326480) | marine metagenome | isolation source: seawater | place: Pacific Ocean: North | collected 2011 | reverse complement strand
GCCCGCCTGGCTCGCCGCGATCGTGCCTGTCGTCGTGCACTTCGCGCTCTACGCCACCGTCTTCGTCAACCCGGGCGTCACCGCGCTCATCGGCATGGCCTGCGGCGTACCCTTCGCCGTGCTGACCGCGGTCGTCGCTCGCCCGAACATCTCCCATCCTGATGCGACCCCCGCCGGGGAGGCCTCGTGAGCCCGCTGCCCGCGATCTCCAACCACCTCGAGGCGCACGCCCGCTTCCAGCCCGACGCCGAGGCCCTCTTCGACGTCGAGAGCGGCCGCCGCTTCACCTGGTCCCAGCTGCACGACCTGGCGCGCCGCTGGACCGCCCGCCTGCTGTCTCGCGGCGTACAACCTGGCGATCGCGTCGCCGTGCTCGCCCACAACCGGGCCGAGACCTTCGCCGTGCTCTACGCCTGCGCCAGCGCCGGGGCGACGCTGTTCCCGATGAACTGGCGCCTCGCCCCGGCAGAGCTCGCCTGGCAGCTCGATCATGCGCGTCCGAAGCTGATCCTCGTGGGCCCGGCCTTCCGCGACACCCTCAACCGCCCCACCGAGCCACTCGACATCGATCCTGACGAGGACCCGGCCACTGGCCCGGGCTCCTCCCTGGATGACGCCTGGCAGCTGCTCTACACGTCGGGCACGTCGGGCCGGCCCAAGGGCGCGCTCCTCACCCACCGCCAGGTGCACTGGAACGCCGTCAACACCGTGCTGGCCTGCAAGATCTCGACCACGTCGAGCACGCTCACCTGCACGCCGCTCTTCCACACCGGCGGCCTGAACTGCCTGTCGACGCCGCTCTTCTTCGCCGGCGGCCGGGTCGTGCTCACCCGCGGCGTCGAGCCCCACCGCGACCTCGCCCTCATCGCCGAGGAGCGGATCACCCACCTGATGGGCGTGCCGACCATCTACGAGATGTGGGCGGACGACCCCGCCTTCGAGCAGTCGGACCTGTCCTGCGTGGAGGACGCCCTGTGCGGCGGCGCCCCCCTCTCGGTCGACCTGCTCCAGCGCTACCTCGACCGCGACCTGCCCCTGCGCCAGGGCTTCGGCATGACCGAGGTCGGCCCGAACTGCTTTGCGATGCCCCACGAGGATCAGCCGCGAAAGCTCGGAAGCGTCGGCAAGACCATCCACCACATGGCCATGCGCCTGGTGCGGCCCGACGGCACCGACTGCGACGACGACGAGCCCGGCGAGCTGTGGCTGGCCGGGCCGACCACCTTCGCCGGCTACCTCGACAACCCCGAGGCCACCGCGAAGAGCTTCGAGGGCCCCTGGTTCCGCAGCGGCGACATGCTCACCCGCGACTCCGAGGGGTTCTACCGGGTTGTCGGGCGGCAGAAGGAGATGTTCATCAGCGGCGGCGAGAACGTCTACCCGGCCGAGGTCGAGGCGGTGATCTACCAGCTCTCCGGCGTCGCCCAGTGCGCGGTGCTCGGGGTCGGCGACGAGCGCTGGGGAGAGGTCGGCCACGCCTTCGTCGAGCCGCGCCACGGCATCACGCTCACCGAGGACCAGCTCAAGGCCCACCTCAAGGAGAGGCTGGCCCGCTTCAAGATCCCGAAGCACTGGACCATCGACCCGGAGCTTCCCCGGACCGGCGCCGGCAAGATCGACAAGCAGGCGCTCAAGGCGCGGGCGGGCGCATGAGGTTCCTGGTCCTGGCGCTGCTCGTGGGCTGTGGGCCGAAAGGTCCGGTGGTAGCTGCCGGATCCCAGCCGGTCGTGCCTGCTGGCGAGGTCGCGCCGCCCCGCACGAAGGAGGCTCCCGTGGCCGAGCCCATGACCCACGACTGGATCGACGTGCCTCGCTATCGCGTGACCGCGGGCGACCTCGAGCTGGCGGTCTTCGACACCGGCGGCGACGGCGAGCCCGTCGTCTTCGTGCACGGCATGGGCAGCACGTCGGCGTTCTGGCAGCAGCAGCTGACCGGCGGTCGCCTCGAGGGCTACCGGCTCGTCGCCCTGGACCTGCCCGGCTGGGGGGACTCGAGCCAGCCAGACGCGGCGTATACCCCGAGCTTCTACGCGAAGGCCGTGCTGGCTGCGATGGATGCGCTGGGCCTGGAGCGGGCCCACGTCGTCGCCCACTCGATGGGCGGGCAGGCGGCGATCGTGCTGACGGTGGAGCACCCCGAGCGCGTCCGCAGCCTGACCCTGTCCGCACCCGCCGGGGTCGAGACCTTCACCCCCGAAGAAGGCACGGCGATCCGGGCCTTCTGGGCCAGCCAGGACCTCGCCAACCGCACCGAGGACCAGGCGCGGGTCGGATACCAGTTCGCCTTCGCCCGCTGGGACGACGACGTCGAGAAGCTGCTGCAGGCGCGCATGGCGCTGGCCGGCACCGAGCAGATCGACGGCCTGGTGCGCGCCACCCGCAGCTCGGTCGACGGCATGCTCGACGAGCCCGTCATCGACCGCCTCGGCGAGCTGTCCGTGCCCGTCGCCTACGTGTATGGCACCCAAGACATGATGATCCCGGCGCGCGCGGTACACCCGGACCAGACCCCGGCCTCCATCGCCAAGCGCGCCCAGGACGCGATCCCCGGCGTGAGCGTGCACGCACTCGATGGCGCCGGCCACACCCCTCACCATGATGCCCCCGAGGCCTTCGACGCCGTGCTGCGCGAGTTCCTCGAGGCCCACTGACCCGCACGCGCGGGAGGAGAGACACCGATGAAGCTGACCGATGTGCGCGCCGTCGTGACCGGCGGAGCCAGCGGCATGGGCCGCACCTTCGTGGAGCAGCTGGCCGCGGCCGGCGCCAAGGTGCACGCCGTGGACGTGAACGAGGACGGCCTGGCCGAGGTGGCCGCCGAGACCGGCTGCAGCACGAGCCGCGCCGACGTGAGCAGCGAGGCCGACGTCGACCGCATCTTCACCGAGGCGGAGGCCGCGTTTGGCGGGGTCGCGAACGTGCTCCTGAACAACGCGGGCATCCTGCGCGACGGCCTGCTCCTGAAGAAGGACCGCGAGACCGGCGCCGTGTCCACCCTCTCGAAGGAGAAGTGGGACAAGGTCCTCGACGTGAACCTGACCGGCCCGTTCCTGTGCATGCGCCGCTTCGCCACCGCGGTCGTCGAGTCCGGCGAGCCCAGCTCGGTCGCGGTGCAGATGAGCAGCATCAGCCGGGCCGGCAACATGGGGCAGTCGAACTACTCCGCCACCAAGGCCGCGCTGGTCGCCGAGACCGTCGTGTGGGCCAAGGAGCTCGCTCGCTACGGCGTCCGCGTCGGCGCCATCGCGCCCGGCTTCATCGGCACCCCCATGGTGCGCTCCATGCGCCCCGACGTGCTGGAGAAGGTGCTCAAGCCCGTCCCGCTCCGCCGCCTCGGCGAGCCGGAGGAGGTCTGGGAGGCCGTGCGCTTCATCATCGTCTGCGACTACTTCACCGGCCGGGTGATCGAGGTCGACGGCGGGCTTCGGCTCTGACGGGGATCGGGGTCAGGACGAGAGATGTTACATCTCGATCGTCGATGATGGCGTGGCAGGCGGGATCGGTCGTGGCCGACCTCTCACCACGGGGTCAGGACGAGAGATGTTACATCTCGGTCGTCGATGATGGCGTGACTGACGGGATCGGTCGTGGCCAACCTCTCTCGCTGGGGTCAGACCCCAAGAGGTTGGACCCCGGAGCCTGACAACCGCCGCAGGCCCGGGCGGCCGGCGCAGCAACCGAGGGCCGCCCGCTCATCGGCCCGTCAGCCGCTCCACCACCGCTGCCGCCCGCTCCAGGAACGGGTCCGTGCCGGCGACCATCGCGTCCCGGGTCCAGGTCACCCGCTCTTCGGGGATGAGGCCGCGACCAGGCTCGCAGTCCTCGACCTGCACGTGCTCGATCTCGACGAGGGAGAGCATGGCGACCACCCCGGTCTTCCCAGCGCGGTAGGCGATCGGCACCTCACCGACGTGGCGCTCGCAGCCGCCGCCGACCTCCTCGCCCACGAGCACGGCGTCGGGTCGGACCGCCTTCAGCGCCAGGACCAGCTCGTTGGCCGCCGAGCCCGTGATCCCGTCGACCACGACGACCAGCTTCGTGTCCAGCAGCGGCTCGGAGACCGGATCGGCGCGACTGACCAGCGGGTCGCCCTCCAGCCAGCCCTGCCGCCGAGGCGGCACGTACCGCGCGAGCGCCTCCTCGCTGCTCCCGTACAGAAATACGACGTTGTCCGCCCACTCCGCCGGGATCTCACCGACGCGCGCCCGCGACCGCGACCACTGGGCGTACGGCCCGGGCGTCAGGTGGTCGAGCACGGCCATGCCGTGGGTGCGCAGGCCGCCGGGGTTGCCCCGCAGGTCGAGGACCAGCGCGTCGGGGCGGCCGATCTGGTCGAAGATCGCGTCGACGCGGGCGGCGTACGCCTCCTGGTCGGGCACGCCGAAGCTGGGCATGCGCACCACGGGCGTCCCGTCGGGGAGCGCATGCAGGCGCGGCCAGGGCTCCGGGGAATCGCCGAGGATGGACCCGATGCGGGAGGGAGGGCGCCGCTCCCGAAGCGCGATGGGGGTCAGGCCTTGCAGCTCGGCCTCGATCACGGTGCCGTCCGGGGCGAGGGCGCGGATGGCGTAGCTCGGGCGCAGGCCGAACTCCGCGTGGTAGTTCCGGGAAAACTCGGCGGAGATCCTCGCTCGTCGCGGCTCTTCCCCCACGCCGTCGGAGAACGTCCGTGGCACCAGCCGGGCGACGATCTCATCCATCGAGACGCCGTCGATGTGGGTCACCACCGTGCCGACCGGCCAGTCCTCGAGGGTGCGGTCGACGACGGCGCCGTCGGCGGTCAGGCGCAGTCCGAGGGGCAGCACGGAGAAGTCCTGGGGATCGAGCACCGCCGGGTCGAAGCCGATGCCGGCGTGGGCATCGTGCAGCTCCGCGAGCACGGAGCGCCAGGCTCGCTCGACGTCGGTCGGAGACGGCTGGGCGTCCGCGTCCAGGGCGGCGATGGCCGCGCGTGCGACGAGCTCGAACCGGTCGCGGGACGTGGAGCGGTACGGGTCGGGGTGCACCGTCTGCACGAAGGCCACAAACCCGGCGAGCTCACGACCGGGCGCCGTCTCGGCCTCGGCCAGGAGCGGCGCGGGAGCGACCTTGGGGGTGCAGGCGAGGACGAACAGCAGAGCGGCGAGGCGGATCATGGCAACGTCTAACCCCTGGGGGTCTGACCCCACCGGGAGGGGTTGGCGGGACTCGATCCCGTCCACTACCCGATCATCGAGGAGGAAGGTGTAACATCTCACGTCCTGACCCCACCGGAAGGGGTTGGAGCGACTCGTTCCCGTCCACCACGTGATCATCGAGGAGGGGGATGAAACATCTCACGTCCTGACCCCGTCCCCGCCTCAGCACCCCTCGTCCACCACCCCGTCACAGTCGTCATCGACCCGGTTGCAGACCTCCTCCGCGTTCGGGTTCACCCCAAACGCCAGGTCGTCGCAGTCGCCAGTCAGCAGGATCCAGCTGTGCCCGCCCGGTGGCTCGCAGCGTGTCTGGGCCTGGTCGCCGCCGAACCCGTCGCTGTCGACGTCGGCGAACCAGGTGGGCGCGTCGATCGCGCCGTCGTCGACCGCACCGTTGCAGTCCTCGTCCACGCCGTCGCAGCGCTCCTCGACGCCAGGATGCACGTCTGCGTCGAGGTCGTCTCAGTCGCCGCCCCGGTCGGCGAAGCCCTCGCCCGGGTCGCACACCACCTGGGCGCGGTCCACGCCGAATCCGTCCCCGTCCTCGTCCGGGTACACGAGCGCGCCGCCGATCGCGCCCTCGTCGATCTCACCGTCGCAGTCGTCGTCGAGCCCGTTGCAGACCTCGACCGTCGGGGCTCCGACGGCGTCATCGGCGTCGTCGCAGTCCAGCCACGACAGCACCCCGTCGTCGTCGACGTCTTCCAGCTCGCCGCCCGTGGCCGGACGGCAGCCCAGCAGGCCCAGGACCACGATCCAGCGCATGCAACCTCCCATCCCCAGCGTAGCAGCCGGGGCGGGATGTCACACCTGTCGGCCTGACCCCGATCCCCCAGCGAAGCAGCCGGGGCGGGATGTCACACCTGTCGGCCTGACCCCGATCCCCCGGCCGTCACCGAAGCAACTCCGTCGGGCACGCGATCATCGGCAGACAGGATGTCACACCTGTCGGCCTGACCCCCTCCCCTACGGCCGCACGTCCTGCCCCGGCCCCAGCACCGCCGTCGCGGTCAGCATGATCTGGCGCAGGCCGTTGGCGTCGCAGCGCTCCAGGGTCTCGCTCTCGGCACACAGCTGGAAGAAGGCGAAGCGGCCGCTCACGAAGACGCTGTCGTCCACCGCGATGGTGGCGCCGGCGTTCAGGTGGTGGCGCACCTCGGGGGGCAGCCCGCGCTGCTCCTCCCGCACCATGTCGTACTGGGCGCCGAAGCCGCTGACGCCCTTCACGTACACATCGAAGCCGCCTCCGGCGGTGATGCCGAGGAACTTGCCCGACGCGATCTGGGTGGCGTCGTCGGTCTCGGTGACGTCGTTGACGATGCGGCTCATGTTGCCGAACACCGCCAGCTCTTTCACCGGAGTCACCCGCAGGCCAGCCCGCAGGTTGGTGCCGGTGATGTTCTCGTCGGCATCCGTGCTGGTGTTGGTGTCCACCCGCAGCGTCTGCGCGGCCACCTGGGCCTGCAGGTGCTTCGACTCCCAGCGCACCGACGGCGACGCCATCATCACGTGGAAGTTCGACGCAGGGAAGCCCCGCGCGTCACGGCCCACATAGCTCCAGGGCACCTCGTAGAAGCGCTGGAACGGGTAGAACGTGCCGCCCATCATCACCGTGCCGGTGGTGCTGGTCGGGTTGCCCGCGTTGACCGTCAGGCCGACGGTGAGCCGCTCCTTGATCTGGTAGTCCGCGCGCACGCCGTTGCCGCGGTTGAACCCGCTGGTGAGCAGCGGGAACCGCGCCAGCGGGTCGGAGAGCAGCAGGTTCGCGATGTGGAGCGAGACGAAGTTCACGCTCGCCGGATCGGTGATCCGCCCCACCTCCACGCGGAAGCGGTCGCCGTCCATCAGCAGGTCCTTGTGCTGGTAGCGGAGCAGCTGGTTGCGGACCTGGATGGCCGCCTGGCCCTCCCAGACGCTGGTGCCGTAAGGCCCAGCATTGAACTCCACTTCCGACTGCAGCGTGAAGCGCTCGGACAGCTTTCCCGCCATGCCGATCCGCGCCAGTGCCGGCGTCCAGAACCGGTTCTGGCGGGTGTCCGTGTCCTCCTCGCGGTTGTCGACGATCTCGTAGGCACCGCCGCCCACGAAGACCGCGTAGGGTGAGACCTTGGGGTAGGTCTCCTGGGTCGAGCCGACGTCCACGGACGTCGTCTCGCTCACGGGTGCAGGCGCGCCATCGTCGACGGCGAGCGCCGGCACGGAACCGAGGGCCGCTGCAACCAGCAGGGCCCGTTGCAGCGACCAGCGCATCAGTCCGCCAGGCGGTTCAGGATGATGGACAGCGCGGCGTCACTGCGGGCGGCGCCGTAGTGGTTCTTGAACAGGCCGCAGTAGAAGTAGTTGGACTCGTCGAAGTCGTTGAGCCCGATGGTCTGGTTGTCCGCGCCCTCGAGGTAGCTGCTGGCCTCGCTGACGAACAGGTCCTGCTGCTCACCGCCGGGCAGGTCCTCCATGACGATGGTCGTGTAGTCCACCGCGTTGCCGCCGCAGATGGGGCGCTCCCAGGCGGTCTCGCCGTCACCGCACGGGGTCTCCCAGACGCCGTTCGTGCCGTTGAGCGGCTTCATGAAGTCGGTCGGGGTGTAGGCCGCGCGATCGCCCATCTCGCAGGTGACCTGGCCACGCATGGTCGGGTTCACGCCGCAGAGCGGGCCGCTGGACACGCCGTGGTTGGCGCCCGCGAGCAGGATCATGTCCTTGATCCGTGGGAAGATGTCGACCTCGTCGTTGAGCGCGAGGCGACGGACGGAGTCGCGCGCCACGGTCACGCCGAAGCTGAAGCCGATGATGGAGACGTCGCGGTCCGGGTACTCGTCGAGCACGGCCTTGATCGCCGACTGGGCGATGGGGGTGCCCCAGCCGTGGTCCATGTTCTTGGCGGCGTTCTCGGTCTCGTTGTTGCCCGCCGGGTCGTCGACCAGGTCGAAACGCATGTCGACGGCGATCACGCGGTAGCCCGCGGCGACCAGCTCCTCGGCGAGCATGTCGTCACCCTCGGTCGCACCGGCCGGGCACGCCCCGCCCGAGTCGTACGCCTCCCAGCTCGACGGCGTGTCCGAGTTGCCGTGGATGAGGATCACGATCGGCTTGGAGGTGTCCTCGGTGCCGACGTACTCCTTGGCGGCGCAGTTGTAGCCTTGGAGCGAGACCGGCGTGTAGGTCAGGCCCGCGGTGCTGCAGCCCGGGTGGTTCGACAGGTCCCGGTAGTCGATCGCGTCCTCGACCACGGGGTAGTTCACGTCGGTGTCATCGGTGCTGTCCGTCGGGTCGGTCTAGTCGCTGGGCCCCGTCTCGACACACGCGCTCAACGCCAATGCCCCGGCCAGGGCGATCGTCCAAATCCGGCTCATGGTTGCCTCCTCACTCGGTTGGGTCGAGGGGACGCGACTTCCGACGCGGAGGCCCGGCCCCGACTTGACAGGTGATTCATGTTCTACCAAAAGGTGAATCAGTAGTCACCTCTTTTTGCACGATCGGTGACGGTCGTGCTTCGGGAGCCGCCCTTGCCCCGCGCAGCCATCCTGTCCACCGGCAGCTATCACCCCGAGAACCTGATTCCGAACTCCGTCTTCGATGAGCAGTTCGGTGACGGCGTCGGCGACTGGCTGGTCGAGAACCTCACCATCCGCCAGCGCTACTGGGCGTCCGACGATCAGGCGACCAGCGACCTGTGCCTCGAGGCCGCGCGGCGCGCCCTGGCGTCGGCCGAGGTGGCGACCGAGGAGCTCGACCTCATCATCCTGGCCACCGACACGCCGGACTACCTCTCGCCGTCGACGGCGTCGGTGGTGCAGCACAAGCTCGGCGCGACCGGGGCCGGCACCTTCGACGTGAACGCCGCGTGCTCGGCGTTCGTCATCGGCCTGGACATGGCGGCCAAGTACATCGCCGCCGATCCCCGCTACAAGAAGGTCCTCGTGCTCGGCGGCTACACCATGTCCCGCCACCTCAACCGCGCGGACAAGAAGACGGTGACGCTCTTCGCCGACGGCGCCGGCGCGGTCCTGCTGGGCGCGACCGACGGCTCGGACGGTGGCTTCGAGGGCGCACGCCTGCACACGGAAGGCCAGTACTACGACTGGATGGGCATCTACGGCGGCGGCACCCGGCGCCCGGTGACGCCCCAGGTCCTCGAGGAGCACGGCCACCAGCTGGTCTTCGCCAAGAAGTTCCCCAAGGAGATCAACCCGCTCACCTGGACCCGCATGGTGCAGGAGCTGTGTGCGGACCTGTCGCTCACGCCCGATGATGTCGACCACTACGTCTTCACCCAGCTGAACATCCACAGCATCTGGGAGACGCTCGACAACCTGGGCGTGCCCCGCGAGCGCGGCCACACGATCATGGACCGGGTCGCCTACACCGGCAGCGCCTGCATTCCCATGGCCTTCGACGACCTCATGCGCTCCGGCGGCGCGAAGAAGGGCGAGCGCGTCTGCTTCGTCGCGTCCGGCGGCGGCCTCTCCTTCGCCACGGCGATGTTCATTCTCTGACGTTCCACCTCGACAATCCGGAGCCCAAGATGTCCTTGCCCCAGGGCGTGACCAGCCAACGCGTGCAGACCTCCCGCCTGGACACCCACTACCTGCGCTCCGGCGCCGACGACGGCGTGCCCGTCGTCTTCGTGCACGGCAACGTCAGCAGCGGCCGCTTCTACGCCGAGCTCATGGCGAGCCTGCCCGACACCGTGCTCGCCCTGGCTCCGGACCTGCGCGGCTTCGGCGACAGCGAGCCTGCCCCCATCGACGCGACCCGGGGCGTCAAGGACTTCGCCGACGACGTGCGCGCGTTCATGACCGCGCTGGGCATCGGCACCGCGGACCGCCCCGCCCACCTGGTCGGCTGGTCCGTCGGCGGCGGCGTCGTCATGCAGGTCGCGGCGACCGACCCCACCGGCATCGCGAGCCTGCTGCTCGAGGCGCCCATGTCCCCGTATGGCTTCGGCGGCACCAAGGACGCCGCCGGCACCCCATGCTTCGCCGACTGGGCCGGCACCGGCGGCGGCACCGCCAACCCCGACTTCGTGAAGCGCCTGGGCGACAAGGACACGAGTGCGGACGCCGACACCTCGCCGCGCTCCATCATGAACACCTACTACGTCAAGCCGCCCTTCAGCTTCCCCGCCGAGCTCGAGGACGACTACGTCGCCAGCATGGTCGCCATCTCCGTCGGCGAGGACCACTACCCGGGGGACCTGACCTCGTCGGAGAACTGGCCGACCGTCGCCCCCGGCACCAAGGGCATCAACAACGCCATCTCCGGCAAGTGGTGCGATGTCTCGGCGTTCTCGTCGATCGACCCCAAGCCGCCCGTGGTGTGGATCCGCGGCGCGGACGACCAGATCGTGTCCGACACCTCGCTGTTCGACTTCGGCTTCCTCGGCCAGATCGGCGCGGTGCCCGGCTGGCCCGGCGAGGACGTCTTCCCCGCCCAGCCGATGATCGGCCAGACCCGCGCGGTGCTCGACGCCTACCGGGCCGGCGGCGGACAGGTCGACGAGGTCGTGCTCGCCGACTGCGGCCACAGCCCGCACCTGGAGCACCCCCAGACGTTCCAGGCGCGCCTGCTCGCCCTGCTCTGAGCGGCGTCCTGTCAGATTGCGTGAACCTGCCCGAACTTCATGACACCATGGAGCGGGGAGGTCTGATTTGGTACGCATCCTGATCCTGTCGTCGCTGGTCATCGGCGGCTGCGGAGGATCGAAGTTCGACGCGCCCTGGGACGAGGCGAACGCGCTGCCTGACGCGGTGGATGGCACCTTCGAGGCCCTGATCGGGGACCGGGTGCCCGGCAGCGCGTCCGGCACCATCGCGGGTGAGGAGGTCCAGCAGCTCGTGCGGGTCGCCGTGCACGAGGTCGAGGGCACCTGGCCGGTGGTCCAGCTGGAGCTCATGGACCGAACCGCGGACGGCTGGCGCGTGATCGAGCTCGACGTGTCGCAGGACGCCTGGGTGGCCGGGTCCATTCCGGTCGACGGCACCGCGGCGATCGGTCAGCTCCGTGACCGGGACGGCAGCGAGCGCTTCCTGCTCGGGGGCACCATCGAGCTCACGCGGGCCGGCCTGGCCCCCGGCGAGCGGGTCAGTGGCAGCTTCAGCAATGTGCAGCTCGCGGAGGTGCGCTGATGCTCGTGCTCCTCCTGCTGCTCACGTCGAGCCTGTCCGGCGCGGACGAGCCCCCGATTCCGCGCTTCCATCCCGACACCTTCGAAGACGAGTACATCTCGGACCCCCTCCTGCCGCCCCCGCCCGGCGCGCTGGACGAGTTCACGATCTTCGACATCGACGGCGTGGTCGTCGTCCGCCCGTCCGCGAAGGCCATCGCCCTGGGCTACGACCAGGGAGTCCTCGATGACACCGTGCTGGCCGTGCTGGAGTCTCGCGAAGGCACCTACGACTTCGTCGCCGTCACCCACACGACCGAGCTGCCCTACACCTTCACCGCCGGCGCCTTCCACCGCGCCTACAACAACGCCGAGCTGCGCGGGGTCGGCCGGGTGCCCCAGACCGCGCTCTCGGTCGACACCCGCTCGGTGCTGTGGCTCAACCACCTCGACTACTGGACCTTCGATCTGAAGGTACGGGACTGGGTGCTCTGCCACGAGCTCTCCCACTACTGGCTCGCCTTCGCCAAGCTCCCCGACCCGGAGCACCGCACCGATCTGCTGGGCCGCCAGACCGCGCACTGGTCGTACTGGACCCAGACCCCCAACTCCCCCATCGAGGGCAACGCCTGGGTCGACAACGGCGACGGCACCTTCACCACCGACCTCGAGGTCGAGCCCCGCTTCTCCACCCTCGACCTCTACCTGATGGGCCTCGCCGGCCCCGATGAGGTCGAGCCCTTCTTCTACATCGACGACCCGCAGTCCAGCGACCGCACCGCCGTCTCCGGGCCCGAGCACCTCTACAAGGACTACTACGACGACGTGCAGCCGGTCACGGTGGCGGGCACCCGGGTCGACGTCGACATCGACGACATCATCGCCGCCAACGGAGCGCGCCGGCCGGTGGTGGGCGAGGCGCCGACCTCGTTCAACATCCTGCCGGTGCTGGTGCTCGCCCCCGGGGAGACCCTGGAGGAGGAGCACCTGCAGACCTTCGCCGACCACCGCTCCGGCTGGGCCCAGGCCTGGTCGACGATGACCGGCGGGCGCAGCAGCATCACGTTCGACATCGCCGAAGACTGGGGTCCACCCGAGACTTCTGGCCCCGCCCTCGTGCCGCGAGGTGCCTGGTGAGCCGCCCCATCACCACCTTCTGCCTCTCCCTGCTCCTGCTCGCCGCGTGCAGTCGCACCCCCGAGATCGTGCCCCAGGGTCTGCCCGACGCCACCGTCAGCGAGGTGTTCCTGGTCCGCCTCGGCGCCGAGCGCGGCAAGGGCACCCTCACCTGGTCCCTGGCCGAGGGGGAACTCCCCGAGGGGCTCGTGCTCAACCCCGCCGGCGTGATCAGCGGCACCCCCGAGCGCTCCGGCAGCTACGCGTTCACCCTGACCGTAGAGGACCAGCGTGGACGCACCGACCAGCGCGCCTACACCCTCGAGGTCATGTGGTCGGGCCCGGCGCTGCTCTGCGGCGAGGAGGTCGTCGCCGAGGTGACCGCCGGCGCGACCGACGACCGGGGCACCCTGGACCCCACCGTCGACGGCGGCGTGACCTGGGTCACCGTGCCCATGCCCCCCGAGGGCACCACCCGCCTGCAGATCGAGGGCATCACCTCGGACGGCTTCGGCTTCGTCTACGCCTGGATCGGGGGCGCCGAGGCCTCTCCGGGCGACACCGACGTGGACCACTACTTCCAGCAGGACTGGATCAGCGGCTTCAGCGACGGCATCGTCATCGACCTCGGCAGCTACCCCTCGCTCCAGACCCTGCAGGCGCTCGATCAGCCCCTGACCCTGATGTTCGCGGGTCCGGATCCGGCCGAGTTCACCCTCACCGCCGAGTGCACCACCGGTCCGGTGTTCCAGGACCTGCACCCACCGGCCGATCTCGTCGGCATGCCGCTCACCGCCAACTTCAACGTCTTCGGCGACAACGCAGGCGTGCGGATCTGGACCGAGGATCCGCTCCCTTCCTGGATGGACTGGAACGAGTCCAACGGGCGGATCACCGGCATGGCGGAGGAGGAAGGCGTCTGGGAGTTCACGATCAAGGCGGAGGATGCCGACGGCAACATCCGGGAGGAACAGGCCTCCCTGGCCACCTTCGCCCACCACCCGATCGGGTGCGGCGACACGGTGCAGTTCGAGCCGGCCGAGTCGATGTACGAGGGCGACCGGGTCTACTCGGAGGACCCGCTGTCCTACCGGATCTACGAGCTGCCGATCCCGCCTGACACCGGTCTGGTCGAGGCCCGCCTGACCGGAACGTCGCGGCCGTACCTGGCCACCTCCGGCGTCGGGACCGGCGGCAGCGCCTACGCCGACCGCGAGACCTACAGTGGCGTGCTCGCGGCATCCGGAGCCAGCTGGCCGCGCCTGGACGACTACCGGAGCCTGGACGAGCCCCTGTACATCCACGTCGGGCACCAGGAGTTCAACGAGACCAACACCCTGACCCTCGAGATCGTCTGCGACGACGCCCCTCGCCTCGCCCGCGCCAACCTGCCCGTGCTGCAGCCCGACTCCGGAAGCATCACGCTCTTCGCCGATGGCGGCACCGAGCCGATCTCGTGGGAGGCGACCGGCCTGCCGGCGGGCGTGACCCTGTCCGCGGACGGCGTGCTCACCGCAGACAGTCCTGCCCTTGGCACCTCCACCGTCGACCTCACCCTCACCGACGTCGAGGGGCGGAGCTCGACCACCGCCTACGACCTGCACGTGGGCTGGAACGCCGCGTGCGGGGGGGTGCCCCAGCTGACCTGCGGAGAGCGGGACGCCGGGCTGTTCGAGACCACGATCTACGACGGCGGTCCACGCACCGACTATACCCGTCAGTTCTGCATCCCCGGCCCGACCTCCGCGGACGGCGCGGCCCCCTTCCGCCTCGACTTCAGCGCCAGCGAGGACCAGTCCCTCGGTGCCTGGCTCTACGCCCCCGGGCAGTCCTTCGGCGGCGACACCTTCACCTCGTTCTGGGTCTACCAGGCCGGCCAGCAGAGCCTTCCGCTGAGTACCGAGGACGCCGGGAAGTGGCTCGATACCCCGTTCTTCGTCGAGATCCGCGCGTATGGGATCACCGAGTGGGAGGTTGCGGTCGACTGCGAGTAGTCCAGCTCACACTCGCTGACCCCGCCAGTCACGAGAACGGTTAGCCCCGCCTCCTGGAGGCTCCTGTGGGCGAAGCTCGTCCCGGCTCGTGGATGCGGGATCACTTGGCAAATGAACGGACCTTGTTGGCGTGGGCACGGACCTCCCTGGCGCTGGTCGCCGTGGGACTCGGCGTCGCCAAGCTCGCCACCTTCCTGGAGATCGCGGCGTTCGACCACCCGGAGCTGGCCAGCAAGCTGCCCAACCCGATGTGGTCGACCCTGATCGGCGTGGCCCTGGTCGCGCTCGGCTTCTTCACCCTCGCGGTCGGCGCCGTGCGCACGTACCGCTGGGCCAAGCGCGTCGGCTCCGAGCCGCCCGCCATGACGGGCCTGTGGGTCATGACCGGCGTGTACCTGGCCATCGCCCTGGGCATCGGCATCTACATCGTCGTCACCTAGGCGGAGACGCCTACCGCAGCCCGCTGCGCCGCCGGACGATCCAGGCGAGCCCGCCCAGCAGCAGCACGCCAAAGCCCAGGATCGGAGCCCGCCACAGGGGGATCTCCCGCCGCTCCCAGACCGTGCGCCCGGCGTCCGGGTCGCGCTCGGGCTGACCGAAGTCGCCGGGCCCGTAGTAGGTGCCCTGGGTCGACGCGGCGAGCCAGCGCAGGAAGGACTCGTCGGGGGCGACCTCGTCGAGCTCGGGATCGCGGGTGGTGACGGCGTAGACGGTGGACTCGGTGCCGACCGCCTCCCCGCGAGACGAGACCACCGCCGTGACCCGGTGGGCGCCGCGGGTGTCGGCGGGCACCTCGATGACGACGTCCCCCTCGGCGGTCGTGACCCCCTCGCGGGTGAACTTGCCCGCCGGTCCCTCGACCGTGACCTCGACCTTGGCCCGGGCCAGGGCGGCGAAGCCCGGGTCCCGCGCGCGGACGATGATCCGCACGTCGTCGCCCACCGCGTAGTTCTCCTTGGGCGTGTCGACCGTGACCCGGCTGGTGCTGGGGTCCTTGACCAGCCAGCGGAACGCGTTCTTCCAGAACCGCAGATAGGCCTGGTTTCCCCTGCCCTCTGCCGCCTCGGACAGGCTCCAGCGCCACGAGGTGTCCACCGTCAGCGCCATCGCCCGACCCTTGCCCGCCTCGCTCACCGCCAGGATCGGCAGCTTCTTGCCGTCGGCGCCGGTCAGGCTCGGGTGCTCCAGCAGCACCGTCGCGCCCGGGCTCGGCCGCTGGACCACGTTGGTGCCGTCCAGCTGCACCAGCCGATCCCACCACGCCTGGTTCTCCTCCAGGTCGGTCGCCAGCCGGGTGATCGGGTGGCGACGGCCATCGTCGGTGAGCTGGGGCTGGAAGCGGTCGTAGTGCACGGGGTCGTTCGCCCCGAGCGTCACCGGCAGCATCTCCTCGACGAAGGTGCCGCCGTAGCCGCCCAGATCGAAGGATCGGTCGCCGCCGGTCATCACGAAGCCCTTGCCGTCCTCCTGGACGAAGCGCCGGATGTTGTCGAGCAGCTCGTCGCGCTCGCCGGGGCGGAAGTACTTCTCGTGGTCGAAGTTCTGGAAGATGATGACGTCGAAGCGCTCGAGCTCCTTACTAAACAAATCCGAGTACGGGAACTGGATCAGCGACAGCTCGCGGTCCTTGTAGTCGGTGCCCTCGATGTCGTCGGTGGTGCGCAGGATGAAGAAGCTGACCAGATCGACGCTGGGGTCGCCCTTGAGGAAGCGGCGCAGGAACTTCACGTCCCAGGACGGCGCGCCCGTCACCTGGAGCACGCTGATCCGGTCGCGGACGACCTGCACGACCACCGGGGCGGTGTTGTTGGCCGGCACCGCGTCGTCGTCCCAGGTGGGCACGCTCACCTCGTAGGTGAAGCGGCCGACCGCCTGGGGCTGCACCTCGAAGGTGGCGGTTGCATCTCCATTGTCGTCGAGGGTGACCATGCGCTGGGTCACCGGCCGACCGTCGCGGGTCAGGGTCGCGGTGACCTTCTTGCCGGCGTAGCCGAGCCCGGACAGGGTCGCGGTGATCGTGAACGGCTCGCTGCGGAAGGCGTAGCCGCCGGTGTCGACGCTGCGGACCGACAGGTCGTGCAGATCGCCGAGCGAGCCCACCTGGTAGACGGTCAGCGGTCCGGGCAGGCTCGGCGGTGCCGGGCTCTCCTCCTTGAGGAAGCGGCGCCGGAGCAGGCCCCGGTCGAGGCCGTCGCTGATCACGACCACCGAGGCCAGCTGCTCGCCAGCGACCCGCTCGGACAGGGCGTCCAGCGCCGACTCCAGGTCCGTGCCCGGCAGGGTGAACGCGTCGGGGGCGCCCACGGCGAGGTCATTGCCGAAGTGGTAGACGTCGACGTCCTTGCTGCGCAGCCGATCGAGCAGCGGCCCCACCGCCTCGCTCCGCGGCGAGCCCTCCTGCAGCACGTCCATCGAGCGCGACGCATCGACCAGCACCGCCACCCGACCAGGCTCGGTGCGGCCCTCCTCCTCGACCCAGACCGGCCGCGCCAGCGCCAGCACGATCCCGGCGAGCGCCCCGGCCCACAGCCCCTGCTCGCCGAGGCGGGCCCACAGCGAGCGCTGGCCGAACCAGGTGAGCACCCACACCACCAGGGCGAGGCCTCCCGCCGCGACGATCAGCCAGTCCGGCGAGGCGAAGATCAGCTCGCCCTCACCCAGATCCGCGCCCAGCAGCCACGCGCTCATGGCCACATCCCGCGCTGGCGGTTGCGGCGATCGATGAGCTCCTTCACGTGCACCTGGTCGGTCTTGTAGTTGGCGGTCAGCGCGTACATGATCAGGTTGATCCCCAGCTTCACCGCCTCGCGTCGCTGAGCCTCGCCCCCCGGCGTGACCGGGTGGGGGTAGCGGCCGGAGCGGTCGCGCTCGAGCGCTCCAGACAGGTCGTTGCGCATCACGATCACCGGCGTCCGGGTGGTGTCCTCGCGCCGGTCGCCCTCGACCCGCACGCCGCCCAGGGTGACGCCGGTGAGGTCGTCGAAGTTGGCGACCCGTCCGTAGGGCTGGGGGTTGAAGAAGAAGCTGCGGTAGACGCTGTGGCTCGCCTTGGGCAGGGGGGCCAGGGCCCGGGTCGGGTAGAGCACCCGGACCAGGCGCTCGACCGCGGCGTGAAACGGCGAGCTGGTGCTGCCAGTGACGTCGTCGAAGAGCAGGAAGCCGCCGTAGGCCAGGTAGCGGGCGAGCTGCTCCAGGCCATCGTCGTCGGGCACGGCAAAGGCACCGTCGCCCACGCACACGACGAAGGGGTGCTCGAAGAGCTCGGGATCGCTTGGAGCAAACCTCGGAATCCCGGAATCAAAGACGTTGCGGGTCTCGACCGAGGTGGTGGCGCGCACCTCGGCCAGCAGGCGGGTCCAGGCGTCGGGACGGGAGATGGTGCCCTTGCCCAGGTCCAGCTCGGCGATGTCGACCTTGGACCGCTCGCCGAAGGCCAGGGCGGGGACGGGCGCGACCGCTCCGACCAGCCCCGCGGCGGCGGTGGCGCCGAGGCCGTGGAGCAGGCGTCGTCGGGTGAGCACCGGGCCGACCTTGGAATCCGAGGCGTCGGTCATGCCGCCGTCTCCTTGTCCGGGGTGAGCACGCTCCAGAACATCGACAAGGCGGCGATCGCCAGCAGCGCGAAGAAGGCGAGGCCCCACATCCAGGGGGACAGGTCGATGTAGCGGGTGAACAGCTCGGGCTTGATCGCGGACTCGGCCTCGGCAACCGAGTCGTAGGCGCGCACATCGGACTCGACGACGTCGAGGTTCGCCGCCACCCAGGCGATGGTCGGCACCGCCTCCACCTGCACCGCGTAGGCGCCGGGGCGCTCGGGGGTGAACATGAGGGTCGAGCCCTCGATCCGGGTCGGGACCGGGTTGCCGTCCGGGCCGATGATGTCGGGCTGAAGCGTGAGATCGGGCAGGCGGATGCTCACCGGCTGGCCGACTGTGCCGTCGATCCGACCGGCGCCCCCGCCCGCCTCGGCGCCCAGGTAGCCGACCATGCGCTGCACCAGGGGCATGAACACCGCCTGGGTGGGCAGGCTCGACCAGTCGTAGTCCATGGAGCTGGTCCAGAGCAGCACCTTGCCCCGTCCGACGGTCCGCTCGACGAGCGCGGGAGCGCCGCCCTCGTAGCGGAGCAGGGTCCGGACCTCGGCGCTGTCGGTGTAGGGCTCCAGCGTCAGGATGCGCCGGGAGTGCACCTCGTGGAACGCGCTGCGACCGCCGCGGGTGAAGGGCTCGAACAGCTCCTCGCTGGCGTCGGGGATCTGCAGGGGCACGCCGCGCTCCCCGCGGGCGGCCAGGTCCTCGGTCCGACGGATGGGCGCGGGCAGGATGCCGCCCAGCGACGTGTTGTACCGGTCCGCGCTGACGTTCTCGCCGCCGGAGATGACCAGCGAGCCGCCCCGGCGCACGAAGTCGGACAGCAGCGGCGCGACCGCCCGGGGGTCGCCGACGTTGGCCAGGAAGACGACCTGGTGCTTCTCCGCGTCCAGGTCCAGCAGGCCCAGGGGCGGGATGACGTCGGGCATGACGCCGCTGCGGGACCCGCCCCACGGCGCGAGCGCGCGCTCGAGGAAGTAGACCTCGCTGCGGATCGGGGTGTCGCCCGGATCGCCGTCGACCACGAGCACCCGGCTCGCGCCGACCCGGGGGAGGTGGAAGTAGCGGGCATCGTCGCCGGGCAGGTCGCCGTCGTCGCAGCGCGCCTCGCCCACGCCGCCGGCCGCCTCGCGGGGCACGGTCACCCGCTCCACGACCTCGCCCTCACCGGGAAGATCGGCGAAGAACGGGATCACCTGGCCGTCGGGCAGGCTGACCTCGCACGGGGCCTCGACCGGCTCCGGTCCATAGTTCGTGACCCGGACCTCGATGGTGCCGCCCTCGATGCCCTCGCCGTAGGCCGCCGCGGCGACGGCGACGTTGCGGGGCGGTCGACCCTGGATGGGCCGGGGCAGGAGCGCGCTGTCCCCCTCGACCAGGCGGCGCAGCTCCTCCTTGGCCTCGGTGACCATGACCGGGCCGGCCTCGTCGGAGAAGAGGAAGACCTCGCCAGGCTCGCCCTCGAGCATGCGCCGGGTCTCGATGAGGGCCTGGCGCAGGTTGGAGCCGCCGAGGGTGGGCTGGAGCGCGTCGAGCCGCGACGAGACGAGGGACAGGTCGCCGGTGAGGCCCTCGGTCAGCGGGGCCGCGTCGTCGTCGAACGCGATCACGCCGACCTTGGTGCCCTCGGGGAGCTGGGCCAGGACGGAGCGGGCCTCCGAGCGGGCGCGGGCGAGCAGGGTGGAGCCGCCGTCGGTGAGCGACATGGACAGCGAGCGATCGACCAGCAGCACGACGCGACCGGTGCCACCGAAGGCGGGCGTGCCGTCCTGGTAGGACCAGCGGGGGCCGGCCATGGCCAGCGCGACGAGCAGCACGGCGAGGATGCGCAGCAGGAGCAGGATCGGATCGCGCACCCGGCGGCGCCGGCGGAGGCGCTTGACGACCCGGCGCAGGAGGAGCATCGCGCCAAAGGGGACCCGCTCCCTGGGCTTCTGGCGGGAGATGTGGGCGATGATCGGCAGGGCGACGAACGCGCCCAGGCCCAGCAGCAGCGGCGCCAGCAGGGTCAGGCTCACGCGCGCGACCCCGACTTCGATCCGGGCAGCTCGAACGGGTCGAGTCCGGGAGGCGCGGGGGCGGCGCGCAGGCCCCGGCGCAGGGCCTCCTCGAGATCACCGTCGGTCGGCGTGGGCAGGTAGATGCCCCCGAAGCGGGAGATCCCCTGCCGGACCTCCTCGACGTACTCGGTCGCCACCTCGCGCAGGGCCTGGCGGGCCGCCGCCGGGTCCACCGCCAGCTCCTCGCCGTCCTCCGGGCTGTACAGCTTCGAGGGCTGGTCCAGGTCCAGGCCCCACTCCCGCCGGTCGTACAGGTGGAAGAAGCGCAGGTCAGTCCGCCTCTTTGCGAATGCGGCCGCCGACGGCAGCCACTGTGCCGGCTCCTCCATGCCGTCGGTGAACACCAGCACCATGCTGCGCCGCCGGGTGCGCCCTCCGACCCGGGCCAGGGTCTCCGCCAGCCGCGCCTGCCCCCCGGGCCGCACCGAGGCGAGCGCGAGGAAGATCGTCTGGAGCGCGGTCTTGCCCGAGCGCGGCGGCAGGCTGGTGAAGGGGGCGCCGTCGCCAGCGATGAGCTCGATGCCGATCGGCTCGCGATGCAGGTGGAAGAAGTACGCCAGGGTCGCGGCCAGGGTGATCGCGAAGCCCGCCTTGGAATGCTCCAGATCAGGCAGCCCTCGCTCGGCCGTGGGCGCCTGGCGCCGACCGGTGAGCGCCCCCAGGATCCCCCCCCGGGCCCGCTTCGGATCGCCGGTCGCCAGGTCCGCGGAGAGGTCCACCACCAGGGTCACCGGCAGCTCGGTCTCGGTCTCGAAGTGCTTGACCACCAGGCGATCGCTGCGTCCCCAGACCCGCCAGTCCAGGTGCCGCAGATCCATGCCCGGCAGGTACTCCTGGTAGTCGGCGAACTCGATGGCCTGGCCGACCCGCCGGCTGCGGTGGGCCCCTGCAGCAGCGCATCGGTGAGGACGCGCGCCTTGAGGTGGAGGTGGCGCACCCGCGACAGGACCACCGGGTCCCACGGACGCGCCTGCCCGGGGGCGGTCGCCATCTCAGCGCACCTCGGTGAGCAGCTGCTCGACGACGCCCTGGGGGGTGAGCCCGGCCGCCTCGGCCTCGAAGGAGAGCACGATGCGGTGGGAGAGCACGGCGGGGGCGACCTTCTTCACGTCGTCCAGCGTGGGCACCTCGCGACCGTGGAGCACGGCCCAGGTGCGGGCGCCGATGGCCAGGTACTGACTGGCGCGCGGACCGGCGCCCCAGCGGATCCACTTCGCCGCGGGGGCCTGGCTGCCCGGACGGGTCGCGCCCGACAGGCGCACCGCGTAGCTGACCACGTCGCTGCTGATCGGCATGCTGCGGATGAGGTGCTGGTACGCCAGCAGGCGCTCCTTCGACAGCACCGGCTCGGCCGCGGGGAGCTCGCCCACCGTCGTGCGACGGACGATCTCCTCCTCCTCGGAAACCGAGGGATAACCGACATTCACGCTGAACATGAACCGGTCCTGCTGGGCCTCCGGCAGCGGGTAGGTGCCCTCCTGCTCGATCGGGTTCTGGGTCGCGAAGACCAGGAAGGGCCGATCGAGGCGCATGGTGTGGCCGGAGGCGGTGATCGCGCGCTCCTGCATGGCCTGGAGCAGGGCCGCCTGGGTCTTGGGCGGGGTCCGGTTGATCTCGTCAGCGAGCAGCAGGTTGGTGAACACCGGGCCCTGGACGAAGCGCAGGCTGCGGGCGCCGGTCTCCCGGTCCTCCTCCAGCACGTCGGTGCCGGTGATGTCCGCGGGCATGAGGTCCGGGGTGAACTGGATGCGACCGAAGTCCACGCCCAGGGTCTCTGCGACCGTGCGCACGAGCAGGGTCTTCGCGAGGCCGGGCACGCCGATGAACAGGCAGTGACCGTCGGAGAAGAGGGCGGTGAGCATCAGCTCGACCACGGCGCGCTGACCGACCACCACCTTGCCGATGGCGTCGACGAGGGCATCGTGGGCAGGGGCGAGGGACTCGAGAAGCTCGACGTCGTCCAAGGCGCGCTCCGGGGCGAAGGTGACGCAACGAGGCCAGGGGGCGGGATCGTCACCGGTACTCGTAGGGTGTTGAGAGCCGAAGGCGCGACAAGGGTCGTCGCCAAGGGTCAGCACCCGTCACCGTAGTGTCCTGGGGCGCGCTGGAAAGGGGGGATCACCGATGAGGTGGGCCGGATCGCCTGGGGGGCTGGCGTCCGACGCGGAGCGCGAGGACGCGGACACGCGGCGCCGTGGGGAACGCGGGATTGCGGCGCACGAGGCGAACGACGCCGCGTGTGGGGGACCCACCAGGCCCGACCCAACCGCCGGAAAGCCCACCGCAAGCCAGAGCCGCCACCGTGGCAGGTCTGCGCGACCAGCGCCACCACGGCGGCTCCGGGAGGTGCAAGAGCGGCGATGCCGCCGGGGATCGAGCGCCCTCGTCTGCTGCTAGCATGGCGTCCAGGCCGGGCGACCTGGTCCAGCCATGCGCGGACCAGGGCCGGAATCCGGCGGAGGACCTCATGATTCGAGTGCTCACCCTCACGCTCCTGGCCCTCGTGGGCTGCGAGACCGCCGTGACCCGGGCGTTCGAGGCGGAACCCGACGCCGACCTCTCCGACGAGGCGGTCTCGGACGCGCTCCTGCTGGTCTCGACCCCGCCCGAGGTCGAGTCGCAGGCCTGGGCGATCACCCTGCTGCTCCTGCGTGAGGAGTGGCCCGATCCGGACTGCCCGACGGTGGTCGAGGGCCAGGGCGGACTGCGGGTGACCGGCGGGTGCACCAGCCGCAGCGGCGTGACCTACGAGGGCGACCTGAGCCTCGTCACGGGCTCGATCGGCGGCGGGGGCGGCGCCAGCGGAGGCGGCGCGAGCGGGGGCTTCGGGTCCGGCCGCCCTCCGTCGGTCTCGCTGAGCGCCTACCGCTTCGCCATCACCCGACCGGCGTCCTGCATCCCTGACGAGACCGGCGAGGGCTCCGGCGACGGGGTGGAGATCATCCGCGTGGACGGCACCTTCGAGGCGAGCGCGAACGCCTTCGATCTCGATCTGCTCTTCGAGGGTGGGGTCGAGAACGACGACCCGGCCTGCCAGCAGGGCATGACCCGCTGGGGGGCGCGCTACGCCGGGCGGATCGACCAGCAGCCGTGGCCGGGCACGGACTTCTTCCCCCAGCACGGTCGCGGCGAGCTCATCGTCTCCCCCTACGGCCGGTTCGATGCCCGCACCGACGACCTCCTCGTGACGACCTGCACGGCGGGCCCGATCACCGGCCACACCGCGCTGACGTCTGCGAGCGGGAGCGCCGAGCTGGACCACGAGGCGTGTGGCGGCCTGGACTGGCTCGAAGAGTAGGCGGGTCGGGTCTGCGCATGGCAGGATGACCCGGGGGAAGCCATGGTCCGACAGATCCTGCCGCTGTGTCTGCTCGCCGCCTGCGCAGGGGCGGGCGGCGCACGGTTCGACCGGTACGAGGATGCCGATCTCGGTGACGCCGAGGTCGTCTCCCAGCTCTCGGCCGAGGGTGCCGCCCCGCTGCTCGTACAGCTCGCCCTCCTCGAGACCGAGCGGTTCGACTCCATGGCGGGCAACACGCAGTTCGGGCACGCCTCGTGCCCCAAGGTGATCCGGACCGACCTCGGCTACATCATCGATGCGGACTGCCAGCACTGGGACGGCATCTGGCTCAGCGGCACGCTGACCGTCGAGCGGCGCCCGGACTTCGAGGGACTGCCCCAGGTCTTCATGGAGGCGCGGGACTTCGGTTCGGACACCTCGTACGAGTGCCTCGGCCAGCTGGCCACGGAGTCCACCCGCCACGATGGCACCATCCGGACCTGGGGACACCGCTTCCACGTGGACATGAACAAGGAGGCCACCACCGACGTCACCGGCTGCGGCTTCCTCGGAAACTGGAGCTGGTCCGCCCTCTATGACGGCCAGATCCGCGTCGGGGTCCGGGAGGGCGGCACGCGGCTGGAGACCTGGTCCGGCCAGGGCCGACTCGGGAGCACGGCGCTGGGCGTCGTCGACCTGAAGTCGGAAGGCGCGGTGTACACCGGCTGCCCGAACGGCCCCATCGCCGGGAGGACCACCCTGTCGGCAGGCGGCAGGACGCTCGACATCGAGCACGACGCCTGCGGCGGCCTCGAGTGGCTGGAGCCATGAGACCTGGCCTCGTCCTCACGCTCCTGGCGTCGGGCTGCTCATCCTCGCTCGCCCAGCAGGCGCTCTCGGAGCTGGACGGTGCCGACCTCGGCGACGAGGCGGTCACCGCGTTCATGCTGCGGGAGGCCGGTGCGGACGGGGTCGTGGCGTTTGCCGAGCGGCAGGTCTTCGGTCTGGCGAACCAGGCCTGGACCGACGTGGCCTGCCCCGTCGCGACCACCGACGAAGACACGACGACGTTTGCGGGCGACTGCGAGACCACCCTCGGCACGCACTTCAGCGGCTCGCTCCAGCTCCGCACGGTCTGGCACGATCGGACCGGAGAGCTCACCGATCTGGAGGTGGTCGCCGAGCAGTTCTCGATGTCCTGGGACGGCCTGTGTCAGGCCAGCGCCGACCGCGGATCCGCCGCACGGGCGAGCCACTCCGTCCTCCTGGACGGGACCTACCGCCGGGTTGGGCGCGAGTTCGCGGTCGACCTCCTCTACGACACCACCGTGGACAGCGACGAGCCGGCCTGCGCGGCGGGGCGAGGCCTGTGGGCGGCCCGCATGGAGGGGCAGATCGTCGTGCACGCCGAGGACGGGCCCGTTCCCGAGCGCCGGGTCCTCCAGGCCGAAGGCGCCCTCGGCATCACCCCATACGGTCGGGTCGACGCCATCACCCGCGACCTGACGTTCACCGCCTGCCCCGCAGGGCCGGTCACCGGCACGGTCACCCTGACCTCCTCCCGCGGCAACGCGGAGCACACCTACGACAACTGCGGCGGCGCGGGCTGGCTGAACGAGTCATGATTTCTACGCGTCAGAATCACCCTGGGGGCTCCATGATCCGCCTGTTTCCTCTCTCCCTGCTGCTCCTCGTCGCCTGCGGGGGATCGGCAGCATCCGGAGCCATCGCCGACATGCCCGAGGCGGACCTCACCGATCCGGACGTGGCCACCAAGCTGGTGTCGGCCGCCTCGCCTCCCGCCATCCTGTGGACGTCCCAGCGGGCCATGCAGGCCCCCAGCGACGCCGTGTCCTGCCCCACCGTCGAGGAGTCGGAGGACGGCCTGGAGATCGACGTGACCGGCGGGTGCACCGACGAGGCTGGGCTGTCCTTTACCGGCACGGCGAAGTACCGCTTCGAACCGCAGGACACGACCGCGCAGGACCTGGAGCCGGTGGTCGTGGAGGTCGAGGACTTCGGCTACACCGAACAGGTCACCTGCGGTACCTCGACGTTCGACGCCGGGACGACCGTGACCGGCAGCTTGAGCATCAAGAAGAACGGCCGGTTCTCGGTGGATCTGGTCTCGGTCGGCGTCGGACATCACGACGGCTGCGTCGAGCACACCCAGACCACCGCCTTCGTCTACTCCGGCAGCTTCGAAAACGTGGCCGGCGGTGAGCGCTGGTCCGGCTCGGGCGAGATCGGATCGTCCGACTACGGCCGCGCCAAGGTGTCGACCGACAACCAGCTCGACGACGACACGTGCAGCTGGGAGGCCGAGTCGGGCTCGACGACGGTCACCGCGGGCGGCCACAAGGCCGTGATCTCCTACGATGGTGCCGAGGACTGCAGCGAGCAGAGCACCGTCACCTGGACGCTGGACGGCGAGGACCAGGGCGAACTGACCGGTGTCGCCTGCAGCAGCAGCGGCGGCAGCGTCGCGTGGATCTGGCTCGCCTCACTGGGCGTGCTGGGCTTGCGGCGCCGACGGTAGCGACCCTACCAGCCCGTCACCGACAGCCCCAGCTGCATGCCCACGCTCCCGTCCTCCAGCACGGCGGGGCTTGCGCTCGGAACCCAGGTTCCCCCTGGCTTCCAGCGCACCGGCAGCCGGTGGGTGACGGCCTTGTCGCGGGTGTTCTTCTGCACGGCCCAGGTGACCACCCCGCCGACCCCCATGCCCACCACCGTGCCGACCACCGACGCGGTCGCGAAGGTGCGGGTGTCGGAGTTGCCCGACAGGGTCGCGACCAGCGGGAAGACCGTCGCCCCGGTCACCCCGCCCAGCTGGGCTCCGAGGGTGTCCCCCGGCTCGATGTCGGCCAGCAGCAGCGCACCGCCCGCGACCAGGAAGGCGTCCGCGGTGAACGTCGTCGCGAGCACGGCGTCGTTGACGTCCACGTCGGGGTCGATCGCCAGGGTGGTCATGCTGCCCAGCCACACGCCCCATACGGCGGAGCTGCCCAGGAGCGCCATGTCCCCCGGCCGCGGCTCGACGAAGTGGGACAGGGCCAGGAAGCCCGCCGCCGACACGCTGGTCGACGTGAGCACGATGCCGCCCAGCTGCGAGTCCTCGAGCCGCCCCCGGTCCAGCGCGACCCCGCCCAGGGCGACGGACTCCGCCGCCACGAGTGACGTTCCGACGCCGATCATCGACCAGTCGCCCGGACTCACGTCGATGACGTTCGCCAGACCGTAGCCCGCGCCCGCCCCCACCGCGCCGAGCCCCATCATGGACAGGGCGAGGGGCTGGACGTCGTCGCCGCGGAACAGCAGCGGGATGCCCGCGCCAAGGCCGTTGCCGACCAGCGCACCGTAGAAGAGCAGGCCGGAGTGGTTCGGCGTCGCCGGGATGACCTCGGCCAGGGCCAGTCCGCCGGCAAGCCCGAGGTGGATGCCGGCGTGGGGCCAGCCGCTGCGCCGGATCTTCGCCGCGTGGGGCATGAGGATGCCGAGTGCGGTCGTCTCGCTGGCGAGGGCGAGGGAGAAGAGCACGTCGGCGGGCTCGAGCTCCCAGTACGGGTGCAGCGCCGCGCCGGCACCGAGGCCGACCACCGCGCCGGACAGGGCCACGACGCTCCAGTCGCCGGTGGATGGGGCGTCGTCGGCGAGGCGGAAGCCGGCCACGGCGAGCTGGGAGCCGAGGTAGCCGGCGGCGTCCACCTCGAGCACGTCACCCAGGCGGGGGTCCTGGCGCAGCAGGAGCGCGCCGGTGGTGACGCCCGCCGAGGTGCCGACCAGCAGCAGCGCCGCGCGGGCATCCCACTGCTTCGAGTAGGTCACGGGGGAATTCACCCGATCCACCAGGGCAGACGCCGCGAATCCGCCCAGGGTGATTCCCCAGCCCGCCCCGCTCGCGTAGGCCGCGCCCTGGCCGTCGGTGACGGGGACCTGGGCCGCGTACAGGGCGCCGGTGCCCAGGCCGATCAGCCCACCGCCGATGGCGCCGATGAACGGCCCGGCTTCGGACTGCCCGAGCACGCCCACGCTGGCGAGGATCGTGCCGACCGCTGCACCGTTCGCCAGGGTGCCGAGCACAGCACCCGTGGTGCCGGTCGGCTGCACGGGCCGGCCCCGCTGGGCGACGACCTGGGGGTAGTGCTGCAGCAGCATCTTCTGCGCAGCGGCGCGAACCGGCGTTCGCAGGTCCCGATCGGCGGCCAGCTCCCAGAGCATCACCCCGGACATGGTGCGGACCTCGTCGGGGAGTGCCTGCTCGGCGTGGGTGCCGAAGCCCTCGGCGGCGGACACGCGCACCACCTGGGGCACCTGCTCGTCGCGGGCGACCCGAGCCAGCAGGGCCACCGCCTCGTAGGTGGGCACGCGGGCGAGTGCGTCGACCACCCCGGCCACCACGACGCGATCGCGGGCCTGGAGCGCGGCGCGGATGAAGGGGAGGGCGTCCGGGGCGGCGGCGAGCTCGCGGGCCGCAGCGACCCGGTCCGCCGTGGGCGCGTCCGGGTCGACCAGGGCACCAGCACGCTCGATGCTGACCGGATCGTCCTCCGCCAGCGCAACGGTGGACAGCGTCAACGCGAGCACAGCGGGGATCAGGATCCTCATGGGCAGCCTCCTTCCCCGGATCCTGCACGCACTGTGCCAGCCATCGGCGTGGTCGGCGGAAGTGCGCAACAGGGCTACACTCGCGGTGGAGGCAGACGTGCAGGTGCTGCGGTTTTTCACCCACGGGCTCGCGACGAGCCGCGCAGGCGGGGCGCTGACCTGTGCCGGATCGCACAGCCAGCCGGAGCGCACCGCGTGCTGAACCCGGGCGACATCCTGGAGAACTGGGTCATCGTCGGCAAGCTCGGCGAGGGCGGCATGGGCGAGGTCTACCGCGCCCGCAACCGCGTCATCGACGACATCGAGGCCGCCATCAAGGTGAGCCGGCCGACCGACTTCAAGCAGGCCCGGGCCCGCTTCCAGCGCGAGGTGAAGAGCCTCCTGCGCCTGCAGCACCCCTTCGTCGTGCGGGTGCAGGGCTTCGGAGAAGACCAGGATCGCGGCCTGCTCTGGTTCGCCATGGACCTGGTGGAGGGCCAGCCCCTGGAGGACGTGCTGCACCAGGGTCCGATGCGCATCCCCGACGCGGTCGCGCTGTTTGCCGCGCTGTGTGACGGGCTCGCCCACGCCCACGATCGCGGCGTCGCCCACCGCGACCTCAAGCCGGCGAACGTGATCGTGAAGCCGGGCGCCCAGGGAGGGCTCGGTGGTCCCGTGCTGGTCGACTTCGGCATCTCGGCCGCGGTGGACGAGGACCGCCTGACCCGCACCGGCATGGTGGTCGGCACGCCGCAGTACCTGCCGCCCGAGGCGCTCGAGGGCAAGGTCGCCGATCCCGCGCGGGCGGACACCTACGCCATCGGCCAGATGCTCATCGAGGCCATCGACGGCCAGGCGGTCTTCGACTTCGACCCCGAGCTGACCAGCACCCAGAACGCCCTGCGGATCATGCACCGCAAGGTCGCGGTGGGGCCGCTGTCCCCGCGCCACCCCGTGCCCGCGTCCCTGCAGGCGCTGCTGACCCGCGCGACCCACCCCGACCCGAACGCGCGCATGGCCCACATCGGCGAGCTGGGTCAGGGCCTGCGCGAGATCGCGGCGACGCTGGGCGGCACGGTGCCGGCCGGTCAGGGCGAGACCACCTGGCACCCCATCGATCGCTCGCCCTCCGCGCGTGGAGGCAGCCCGACGCTCTCGCCCATGGCCCCCGGCGCATCGACCACCTCGGGCGCGCTCGACACGATGGCCGTCCCCACCGGAGAGACCGCCGCCGCGCCCACGCCTCCGCCGCGCACCCCGCCGCCACGGACGCCTCCGCCGCGAACGCCCGTGCCCGAGGATCCGCCTGCAACGCGCAGGACCGGCCTGTGGATCGGACTGGGACTGGTCGCCGTCGTACTGATCGCCGGCGTGATCGGCACCCTCGCGGTGGGTGGGGTCGCCGTCTTCGCCATGCTGCCCGGCGCGGATCCGACCCCCGCTGCGGTCGCCTCGGCAGGGACGACTGCGTCAGGCACGGCGTCCGAGGCCAACGGCACGGCGTCCGAGGCCAACGGGGGCGGCCCTCCCATCGTCCCGGCCGAGCCCGCAGGCACCACCGAGCCTCCGGAGTCGACCCCGGCGCGCGACACCCACCTCATGCAGGATCCGCCTCCGCCCCCTCCCCTGCCGGACATGACGCCCCCAGAGGACGTCGACGAGGTCGACGAGGAGGACCCGCCCCCCGCCGAGCCGGACCCGGTCGACGACGAAGGCCCGGCCGAGCCCCCCGGTACGACCGAGCCCGAGCCCGTCGTGGCGCCACCGCCCGAGGCCCCGCCCACCGAGCCCGAGCCCGCGACCACCTCCGAGCCCACCGAGGAGCCCGGCACCGCCGAGCCCCCCAAGGCCCCCACCGTCAGCGCCTTCCGCCCCGACTGGGGCCGGATCATGGGCGTGCAGAAGGGCATGAGCGACGGCAAGATCGACGATCTGCTCGGCCCCGGCAGCTCGGGCAGCTCCCGCTACTGCAAGGGCGGCGAGTCGGGCCGCGAGTACGCCGGTGGCGCGGTCACCGTCTGCCGCGGACTCATCGGCGGCGCCCGGCGCATCCACATCACCCAGGCCGCGGTCGGCAAGGTGCCCTCGGACCGCCTGGTGAAGCTGCTGGGCAAGGACAAGGAGGTCGTCAAGGCCACGATCGGCGACCCGGACAGCGACTCGGGCGGCGTGCTTCGCTATGCGTATGGCCGCGCGCTGCTGTACCTGTCGGGGGACACGGTCAGCGCGATGGTCGTGGAGCTCTGAGGCGGATCATCGCGTAGGGGAGTGGCGGGGCGGAGTCGGAGGACGGGAGGTCGCGTTGCCGCGGACAGGGGAGTGGGAGGCTCGGTCTCCAGTCTCCAGTCTCCAGCTTCGGCCGGTTG
>MDTC01093511.1_pt1 | contig 30287 bp, 34 predicted proteins | sample 811181 | NCBI WGS metagenome assembly MDTC01 (sample SAMN05326644, study PRJNA326480) | marine metagenome | isolation source: seawater | place: Pacific Ocean: North | collected 2011 | reverse complement strand
TTTCTCAAAATATAGACAATATAACTAATCATATGACTAACAATATAACTAACAATATAACTAACAATATAACTAACAATAACACTAACAATATAACTAACAATATAACTAACAATATAACTAACAATATAACTAACAATAACACTAACAATAAAACTAATAATATAACTAACAATAAAACTAATAATATTTTGAAAAATGATAATGTTAATAATATCAATAATAATATCAAAAATAATATTGAACAAGTAAAAAAATATAACTATACTAACTATACTAATAATAATACTAACTATACTTCATATATTCGAAAAAATGAAAAATCTGATATAAATACTACTAGTGGAGTTATTGCTGCTATTGTTATATCAATTACTACATTGGGATTTGGTTTAGTTATTTTACTTCTCATAAAAAGAAATAAAACTCAGAATGTTCAAGATATGTCTAATAATTCTGTCAAAATAAATATATCAGAATATAAGAAAAAACCACGAAAATTATCAATTAATCATGATAAATTGTCACCTAAAGCAAACACTATGCTAAAAAGGAAACCATATCCTATGCATAAAAAATCATTTACAAATGAAATAGAAAAACTTAAATTAAATAATACAAATAATGATAATGATGCGGCTATTATTAAAAAAATGGTTGAAAGAGATGTTCATAATGCAAGAGTTGATTATAATAAAAAATTACTTCAGAAAAAAGAATTTAAACCAAAACCTATAAAAATACCTTCTGAAAATACTCAATTAAATAATGATATTAATACTAAACCTACATTAAGTAATCAACTTATCAATGCTGTATCTAGTATTCAATCTGTTAATAATACAATTAAATCTACTCCTAATGATACTATAAATCCAACACTTAATGTAGTTGATGGTTCTAACAATGTTTTAAAACCAAGAATTAATACATTAGATTCACAAGGGAAAATACTATAAAAGCACATACATATTTAAATACTTATTTTCTCGAAGAAAGTCGAATTTAATTTTTAAATTGATTTAAAGAAATACCCTTATATTAAACTATAAATATAATGTCTTCAGTTTCAGATCTTATCACTAAAGCAAAGCACTTTGATGCAAATTCAGTTTCTTATAAGCCAGCCTCTGTAAATAAGAGAGGTGGAAAGAATGTTTCATGCACTATTAAAAATTCTCCTATTGTTCTTCAGTTTCCTCTTATGTTGTGTTGGGGAGTAAATGAAAGAGTTGATGAAAATAGCGGAAGGGTATCATATGACCTCAGTTTGGATTTTAGGAATGAGACTAGCGCAACTAGAGCAATGTTGGCTAATCTTAAGAAATTTGAAAAGAAAATTAAGGAAGATTGCGTTCGTTATTGTAAGGAATGGTTTGGAAAGAGTAAGATGAGCGCAGAAGTAGTTGATGCGATGTTCTATCCTATTCTTAAGTATCCTAAGAAGAAGGATGATAGCGGAGAACCTGATTATGAGCGTCCTCCTAGTCTAAAGCTCAAGTTGAGTTATTGGGAAGGTAAATTCACTAGCACTGAAGTTTATAATCACGCCGATAATTCTCCTCTATATCTTCCTCCTAAGGATGGAGCGTCTCTACCAGATAAGACTCCGGTTGATTTCATTCCTAAGGCATCTCATCTAAGTGGTCTATTTAGATGCTCTGGTCTTTGGTTTGCTGGCGGTAGATGTGGAGTAACTTGGCAGCTTCTTCAGGCTAAGGTCAGACCACCCGCTAGGCTTCTAGGAAGTGGAACTTGTCAGATGCTAGATGATAGTGATGATGAGGAAATGGAAGAGCAGATTAAGGCTAAGGAATCAGAAACTACTGAAGTAGATGATGATGACTCCGGTCCAACATTTAACGATGATGATGATGATGATGAGGAAGAAGAAGAGGATCCAGAACCAGAACCAGAACCAGTTAAGAAGAAGGTTAAGAAGGTTAGAAAGATTAAAAAGAAGAATTAAATATAAACTTAAAACATAAATAATAAATTAATTATTTAAAATTAATTTATTATTTTTTTTATATAAATGGAATTTCCAAATGAATTATGGGAGTTAATAAAACAATATATATTTGATTATAATAGAATATGGCATATTAATAGACACGATTTATATTTAAATTGGTGTGGATGGCACCTTTGGAAAAAAAATATACATTTATGTAATTATTATATTGAGACATTAAAAGGGTTATCTCCTAGACTTGTATTATATCTCGTCAAAAAAGATTAATATATAATTTTTTTTGTTTTATATTTTCAATTACTTATTTATCAATTATAATATATAATGATATGAAACAAAAGATACTAGTCCTAATAATACATCACCTATTAACACTTTATATGCTTCTGAATTCTTATTGATTGCTAAATACCCAAACAATATATATATCATCCCATGAATTGGTCTTAATATATCCCACCAAGCTTTCTGATTAAATGTCGCTCCACGTTTATTTGAACCGGTTAAATATATCATTATAAAACCCAATCCTGATAATATACCTATGTATCCTAATATAGGCAAATACTTCTTATTGATTTTATACGATAATAAAACCAATAAACTACGCACTAATAAACATCCGAATATGAATAGTAATGTTTTCTTTAATAGTAATTTCATGTTTTATACTATACGTATAAAATATAAATTTTTTTTTTATTTTTATTTTTTTTAAAACTTTTTTAACTCTTTAAAAATAATTTGGGAGAGATAAATTTTAATTCAATGTTTTTTACGTCTCTTTTTACTGTTTTTCTTTCTGTTCTTTCTAGTCTTTTTACGATGTTTCTTTTTCTTTAATTTCAATCTTAATCTTTGTGTTTTTCTTCTACCTCCAACATCAGCATCTGATACCGTTTTATTAATAAATGATAACGCATCATCTATTTCAGATACTTCTTCTCCTTTCATATTACTTAGTATATCCTTAATACCTCTTAATTGTTGAGCAAATACTTGATACAATGTAAATAATTTATTTATTTCATTCATTTCCGCTATAACTGCTCGAACTATTAATTTCATACCTGGACCTTTATCTTCTCCTTTAAAATCATTATTACTTTTAACAACTTCTTTAATATTTCTACCTATAGTTCCTCTTACTCTCTTTTCACCTTTATCCTTTTTCATTTGTTTTAATATTTTAAGTATATCACTAAAATAATATGCTATATCATTATTATCTTTAACTTGAATACCATACATCATACGAATTCTTGTTCTAATTATATCATCTTTCAACTTTTCTAAAAATTTATCTAATCTATCTACATCATTTTCTGTATCGATGAAATTAGTTTCAAAACTAGTTATATCGTCAATATATTTAAATATAACCTCCTTTGATGGATTATTTTTTCTTAATTCCAATATTATATCTTTCTTATTTTCACTTAAAGAAGTAAATTCTATGTTTTTAAGTCTTAATGAGGTCTCAATTAAATCATTCACGCTTTTTTGGAATGTAATTAACTTTTTGTTTAACTCCTTTTCCGCTGGAGTTTCTTCTTTAGATTCAGGATTTATTATTGGTGGAAGTCTTGCTGATGAAAGACGTCGTGGTGATTTTCTAGATGGACTTGCAGGAGGAGTAGGAACTTTATCTTCTTTCAATGGCGGTGTTGGAGGACGAATTTCTATATCATCTGTTTCAGATTCTACTCCACTAGGCGGTTTTATGTTATCTTCACTTAATTCTAATTCTATATCTGTTGGAGATACTGTTTCTGATATATCGCTTAATTCACTAACAACTGTTTCAACACCAGAATTATTAGATACTTCATCATCACTGTTTTTTTGAATTTTTCCTAGTTCTAATGAAGCACCTTCTATATTAGATATATTTTTTTCCTTCTTATCTTCATTATTTTCTAATTCATTTTCTAATTCATTAATATCCAATCTTTTTTTAAATACTCCAAAATATTGACGCATTTCTCCTTCCTTACAAGGCGTCAATTCTGGAATATCTTTTTTCTCAATAATTTTACTATTAGGATTATCTAACATATTAACTTTAATCCAATTATCGTTATTGACTTTTGCAAAAGATATATAATGTCCGTAGTTTTGTTTTTGATTAACATCTATATTTTCAATTGATGTTATACAATTCACTCCAGTGACAAAAGATAATAATTCATAATTATCTCCATGGAAGTTTATTAAATCATCTATATTACCTGAATTAACGATTTCTATTTTTAATTCTTGACTGCTTTGTCCCTTTAATATAACATCTTTAAATAATACTAAAGCATTATAAGCATTTCCATATTCACCATATTTTGTAATATCATTTCCAATATATTTTTTCATTTCTTCATATAACTCAGAATAAGCATCATTCATCCAACCTCCGGTTCCAGCTGTATATCTTAATAATTGTAAATTGTTGTATATTTCTTGATGATTTTTAATTGTGATGTTCTCATCAGACGGATCTTGTATAAAACTATTCACTTCCATTATTTCTTTATGTGATAATATAGCATATAATGGAGCATTTATCCAACAAGCATTATCTCCATTCTCTCCATTATGAACTACCAATATATCCTTGTCTTTTATTATCTTTTTTAATGTAGGATCTTCCGTTATTGGTTTAGGTTTTACCGATTTATTAGGATTTTGTTCAGGCGTTGGTTCTGGTGTTAAATCTGGATTTTCTGGTTCAGGAGTTGATTCTGGCGTTGATTCTGGCGTTGATTCTGGCGTTGATTCTGGCGTTGATTCTGGAGTTGCTTCAGGAGTTAAATCTGGATTTTCTTGTTCTGGTGTTGCTTCAGGAGTTAAATCTGGATTTTCTTGTTCTGGTTTTGCTTCTGGCTTTGATTTTTTCATTTTTGGTATAGCAGATTTTATAGCACTTCCCATTGAAGATAATTTTGATGACGCTTTTTTACTAACTCTACCTATTTTACCAGTTAATCCACTATTCTTATTCTCATTATTAAATCGCTTTTCAGAATCATCAATATAATTATTTAAATCCTGCATAACGCTTATATGTTTTTCAACTTTATCATCTGATACATCATTTAATGCTTTCTTTAAAGATTTTAATTCATCCGAAAATAATTTCATTGAATTATAACTTTGAGATAATTTTTCTTTAATAGGATTATTTTTAGTATCACCGTATTCCCTTTTTAAAATATTGTGTTGTTCTTTAACTTTATCAAATATAAGTTTTGAAAATTCATCATCTTTAGATTTTATTTTATGTTTTTGTATTATTTGTTTTAATCTTTGAAATAAAAACTTTGTTTTCAATAATTCATCTTTATTTATGTTAATATTACTCATATAATATATATTAACATAAATTAATTTCAAATATAATGTCTCCCCTTTTCTCATTACTAAATATATTATTTTTATGTATCTTAAAAATACCTTTCTGTAAAAATTTAATTGTTTGAACTTCTTTTTTTATTTGTAAATTATAAGCATATATTGTAAAACTTCTTTCACCATAAAGAGTTATTATTTTATTACCTTTTTCTAGTAATTCTTGTATATTTATTACTAAACTAATATGAATATTATTAAATTTATCTATTTTTATATTATCTGGAAGTTCCGGTATATTTTTTACTAGAATTGTTGAATCCAAATGATTAAATTCAATATGAGGATTCCATAACGGAACATATATTTTATCTTTGTTTATTTCTAATTTATATATTTTATCTTCCAATAAATCTTCGAGAGAAGGATTTAATAATATAATATTATCATTCTTAAATTTATTTTGAACAATTATCTTAATTCTTTCTAATAATTCCTTATCTATAGAAAATACATCCTGATATTCAAGAAAAAAATTATATAATTCTATTGATTTTTCTTTAGTAAGTTCCTTAAATATACTTTCTGAATATGATTCACAATGTTTTATTATATTTTCTATAGTAGTTTTAATAAAAACATTAGACCATCTTAAATTTGGATCATATGAGTTAATTATATTTATAATTAATTCTGAAAAACTAGTATTAGAATTCATAGTAGTATCGTATTTTTTACTATTTGATAAAAAATTATATGATTCATTTATTTCCTTAAACTTTTCACCATTATCATTTGACTTATCCGGATGATGAATAAGTGCTAACTTATAATATATACGTTTTAATTCTTGATTACTAAAATCATAGTTTAATCCCAATCTATCACAATGTTTTTTATAATCACCACTATAACTCATTAACAGATATACATATATATAATAAAATTCTCTCTAAATGGTAAATAGGTCTATAGTTATTATTATAATACACTAAAAATTTATCTAATTCATATAGTATATTGTCCAAATTATCGTTGTTTATTTTATTATTATTTATAAAATAAATTATTATATCATTCATACAATCTAAAATATCTAATTCATAAATAAGCATGTCATATATCATATCCCTAAACTCTAAATAATTTATTAATTTATAATTTTCTATTAAATTTATAATTTTTGTCACTAATTTCTTATTAGGATTCTTAAAAATATTTATATTATTACATAAATTCTTAATATTAGTTATTTCATTCAACTTTATATCATTCATGTTAATATTAAAACATTTTGAATATTTTGTTTTTGTAGGTCTATTAAATGAAATAATTTTACATCGTTCTAGAATATTATCTGGAATAAAACTAACGTGTTCCGTTAATAATATATATTTGAGTTTTAAATTTTTATGTTTCATATTTTGCATATAACTGTAAAATATATCAAGTAATTCACTATGGATTTTATGAAAATTTTTACACACTAATATACCCATTTTATTTTCACGTATTAAAACTATATCAATTATTTTTTGAAATATTTCATTAAACAATACCTTAGCATTACATCCTAACAATTCCATATCTATTTCAAAATGAACATCGCTTATTTTCATTAAATATTGTTTTTTATTAGAATATTCTACATAAATTTTTCTTTCATATTTTAAATTACTTGAACTATACTTATTAATATAATTTAATACTTGAGAATATTTACCTATTCCACTAGGACCATAAAATATTAAATTATCATAATTCAAATTATTATAAACTTCTTTCTTTTCTTCATGTAAATCATATCTACCTAATTCTAATGTATAATCTTCAAACTTTGTAGAAGAATATTTCATATAATATATTTTAATACATATATACTTAAATGTTTTTATACTATATATTTTAATATGGATAATTATGATTTAAATGAAACTATAAATAAATTACAAAAAATAAAGGAAATTAATCCGATAGTATATAAATTATGGAAATCAAATATTATCATTAAATATAATTCATTGATAAAATCTATTAATAATTGTAATAACTTCTTAACTCTAGTTGAAAATAAAAAAATAAATATTACTCAAGTTAATGAAAATAATATTATGACATTAGTTTTATTTTTAAATACAATGACTTAAACACAATTTATAAAATTAATATACAAATGTTTATAGCTTTAAATACCGCACAATTTAATAAAAACAATACTATCATAAGTGAAAGAACTAGAAATAATGTCATTGATGATAGTTATTTCTATAGATTCTATTATTCTGATGATTATTTCAATACTAACGGAATATTCATTAAATTTAATATTAAAGATATTAAAGTTGAAAAATATTATAATAAACTAAAATGTATTTTTAAAAATAATCAATATAATAATAATATTATAAAAAATATTATTAATATTGAAGACCAAATATTAGAAAAATTTTATAGAATTTCTAATTCACCCAAAACTTTTAGAATTTCAGAACAATTATCTAATTCATATATTAAATTATATTCTGAAGGATTTCAAAATTATACTACATATGATAATATTAATTTTTTACTTAAAATTTCTGGATTATGGGTTTCGAATTCTCAATATGGAATAACATTCAGATTTTATATCATTTAATTTACTTTATATTTATCTACCAACTTTTTACTCAAATCATTATTTAAATCCCATACTAATAACATTGTTAATGAACTTACTATCACATTTATTGATATATAAATATTTCCATTATTGAAGTGTTTGTAAATAAACATCATAGTTTGAACTATTAAACCCAATGTTATTAATAACATCTTCACTGAAAAATTATCTGGCTTAACCTTACTCATAAAAATATTTCCATGTTTATTATTTAACATCATTAAATAAACTAATTGACCTATTATTAAAAATCCATCCAACATATTTACTAATACTTTAACTGATGTTCCTACTATCTTACCTATTATACCGAATTCAGAACCTACATTACTATTAGCATTCTCTAATATTGAACTAAACATTACAAGAAATAAACCTAATGATATTGCTGTTAATAATAATCCATATGACCAGCTTTCTATATGTAAAACAGTCCCCCCTAATAATAAATAAATTAATAAACTAACTACTATTAGCGTATACATTAAATATTTTATCATTGTTAAATTACTTTTATTCATATATATAATATTATTACTTTAATTTTAAAAATATTAAATATTAATATCTAATATTTTATTATATGCAGAATAATTACAATATAATACCTAAATCTAATAATTATGTTTTACAAAAAGAATTCATTTCTATTGATTCTAATGATAGAGATATTAGAAAATGGAAAAATTCTAATCATTTTGAAATTAATCTACCTAATTATATACAAAATGTTAATTATATCAAATTAACAAATATTTCATTACCTATGAACTTATACAATATATCATCTCAATTTCAAAATACTAAATTTAAATTTACATACAGTAGCACCGAATATGAAGTTGAATTAGCTGATGGATTTTATTCTGCTACTGATTTAGCAAAGTCAATCACTAATTCTATGAATATTGCTGTTGGAAATACTAATTTCGTTGTAGTTTATAATAAATTAAATAATAAATTTAGTTTTGGTTCAACTGCTTCAGCATTCACATTAACTTTTAATTATCAACCTACATATGATAATTGTTCAACTATATTATACAATAACTATTCTAAATGGGGATTAGGATTTATATTGGGATTTGAAAAAAAACAATATAATTCTACATCTACAGCCACTCCCTTAAAATTTATAAATAAAGATACTCAATGGTTAGCGTCAGGACATTATCTTGATTCTCCTAATCAATTCAATATATTACAATATAATTCAATATATCTTGAGTTAGATAGACATAATTATATTAGTGAAATTCAACCTTATTCTGAAAATACTAATTCCACTTACAATAATGATTTAGCATTTAAAGTAAATAGTGTTTTCGCTAAAATACCCATTCCTTTAGAAAGTTCACCAACTATGGTAAGAGATGAAAATAATAATTATACTATCGTTAATCTTAATTCATCTAAGTTTATATGTAATTCTAAAAATTATTTTCCTCCTATTAAATCAATGAACAAGCTTAAATTTAAATTTAGATACCATGATGGATTACTTGTTGATTTTAATACATTACCTGTATCCTTTATCATAGAAATTGGAACTTTACAAGAAGAACAAAGAAGATTAGCTAATATAAGATTTCAAAATTAAATTATAATTTACTTTGTAACCACGTTTCATCTATTTCTGATAAAACTGTTCCTTTAGGTATTTTAATAAACTTAGGCTTATTCATTGAACTAGTCTTATAAAATACATATGGACCCCATTTACCATTTCTAACACTAGCATATTCATTTATCTGTTTTAACACGTTTTTATTACCACTACTAGTTTTACTACCATCCAAATAACTTATTACATCTTCTAATTCTATTTCATCTTCTTCTTTATTAAGTCCTTTTATACTATAATTTTTACTATTATAATTAACATATAAGCCATAACGACCTTTCTTTAATATCACATCATTATCTTTATATCTACCTAAAACATTATTTAATGATTTATTATTATTATTTACCAATAAATCTTTTAATTCATATTCTCCATTCTTTAACTTATTCACATCTATATCTTTCCTTACATTCTTAAACTCTACTTCACCATCTTTTTCATATTTTATTACTGGACCATATTTACCTATCACATATGTATGTTCATCATCTATACGAATACCGCTATTCTCCTTTATTTTTTTCATATTAACACTTAAATCATTATCACAATCTGAACATAAACTATGCCAAACTAAATCACCCTTACTAATTTTATCTAGCTTATCTTCCATCATCTTAGTGTAATCATATTCAAATATATTCATAAAATACTTTAATAAAAATTCTATAACAAGAACGCCCATTGGAGTTATTACCAACTTGTTTCGTTCATTTCCAAATACATTATTCTCTTCCTTTTCTTCTAATTCATCTCCTATTAACTCAAAATTTGTGCATTTTAATTCCACTCCAGAAACATCCTTTTTCTCTACATATTTTTTATCTTGAATTTTACTTATTAAACTTGAATATGTACTAGGACGACCTATTCCTTTCTTTTCTAAAAGTTGAATTAATTTTGATTCATTATAATGATGTTTCAAATTTTTTATACACATTTTACTAATTATTTTATGATATTTTTCTTCACTTCCCTTCTTTAATTTTGATAAAAACTTATAATTATCATTTTCCTTTTCATAACCATAAACTTCTTTCCAACCACTGAATATTATTTGTTCTTCTTGATTTACATACTCATTCTCAAATGGACCACTAATCTTACTTGTTATTTTATTATATTTTGCTTCTGACATACAACTAGCTAACGAATTTTTATATATAGTTAAATATACACGCAATTCTTTTACTGTTACTGAACCAGATACTACTATTGACGTTCTAGTTATATCTGTTGGTCTTATTGCTTCATGAGCATCCTGTGTTGCATTATCTCCTTTTTTCTTTTCTTTATCTTCATACAATTTATTAATATCTTTCCTAACATATTCAACTCCATAATTTGTTTCTATGTAATCACGAGTTTTTTTTACAAATTCTTCACTATATTTCATACTATCTGTCCTCATATAAGTTATATAACCATTTTCATAAAGTATTTGAGCACTTCTCATTGTCTGTTTAGGACTGTAATTCAAATCATTACTACATAATTGCTGTAATCTACTTGTTATCAAAGGACTAGGAGGAGTCTTTTTTAATATTTGCCTCTTTACACCTAAAAACATATGTATAAATTCAACACTTTCTTCCAAAAATTCTGACATCTTATCTATTTTCGTGTAATGTTTATTTAACTTAAATTCTATTAATTTTTCTGTAAAAACACCTACTGTATCATATTTTTTAGTTCCTTCATTATTTTCCAATAAATCCTTATAATTATCATATACTAATCTTAATGCTGATGATTGACATCTACCTGCTGATAATTTGCTTTTACGTGAAATATATTTCCATAATAATGGACTTAACTTAAATCCTACTATTAAATCTAATATTTGTCTTGATTGCTGTGCATATACTTTGTCCATATCTAAATATGTAAAATTAGACACCGCATTTTTCAAAGCTTTCTTTGTTATTTCATGAAAAATTATACGTTTTGTTCTATCTACTGGTAAATTAAAATGAATACAAATATGCCAAGCTATTGCTTCACCTTCTCTATCATCGTCTGTAGCTAATATAACTTCACTAGATTTATCTATCATTTTTTTAAGATTAGTTATATATTTCTTTTTTAATGGTATCGCTCTATAACTAGCCTTATAATTATTATTTGTATCTATTGATTTTAAACCATTTGAAAATTCACGAATATGCCCAAAACTCGCTACACATTTATATCCTGTACCTAAATAAGCTTCAATCTTTTTACATTTTGCAGGAGATTCTACAATTACTAATTTCATATAAATATAATAAATTTAGTTATATTTATTATATTTCAATTTATTAATTGTCATTCATCATTTTATAATCATTCCACGAAACCTTTTTTACTTTACTTTTTTTAGTTTTTTTTCTTTTTTCGTTAGTTTCTTTTCTCTTTTCTTCTTTTAAAACGCTATCTATATATAAGCTTTTTAATATCTCACCCACTTTTACGGAACCTTCATGTTGATCTAACTCTCCATCTTCTATCTGTTTTAATATATTAACAAAATTCATTAATATTGTTATATCTAAATCTCCTTTGAATAATTTATTAAAAAGATTAGTATAATTCTTATATAAAAAAGCACATTGAGTCATACACATATTTTTTAATGTTACCATTTTCACTCTAGAATGCGTTTTCTTTAATTTTAACATATGTATTACATCTGTCTTAATTTTATTACTGTGTTTTAAATCCCTAATTTTATCTGTAGTTTCTTCAGTATTATATTCATTTATCATCTTTTTTAAAGTTAATCTAGAATCTTCATCCATTTAATTATATTACACAATTTTTTTTTATATTATATTTTTTAATATCTATATATTTTATATATGAGTAATTATAAAATGCCTACATTTAATAATCCTACTGTAGAACAAACTCTTAAACAAAATATTGTTCAACAAAAACAAAATAATCACGATAATGCCGAATTTAATAAATTAGTAGGTGGAGGTGAAGTTCCACAAGTTGCGTCTATGGGACCAGAAGGAACATCCACGTTAAAATCTATTTTAGAATTACACGAACAATCTGTTGTGAATAATCAACATAATAAAACCGGAGGAAAAAGAAAGAGACGTAAATCTAGAAAGAAATCTAGAAAATCTAAAAAGAAATCTAGAAAATCTCGTAAAAAACGAAAATCTCGTAAAAGACGAAAATCTCGCCGTCGCAGAAAGTAAATTATATAATTTTAATATTTTATTAATATTATATATATGGCGTCATTAGCAAGTAGTTATAACAATTTAGAAGAATGTCAGCAAGAATTTAATCAATATAGAACTAATTGTAGAACAAGAATTTTTGAATTAGAAAATTTAAATAGAAGATTATCTAGCGAATATGAAGAAATATTAGAAGCAAATGTTCAATTAAGTGAAGAATTATATGGAACTAATAATCCTAGCGATGAAGAATTTGAACTTTTAGATACAATAGAAGAAGAAAGAGGTCCATCTCTTCCTAACAATAAAAGAGGAGGAACTAAACAATCCACTAGAAAGTCCAAAAGATTACAAGAAAAAAATAAGAAAAGTAGAAAAATAAAAAAGAAATCTTATTTTAAAAATGATGAAGATAAAAAATTAATGGAAATGGGATTACGTAGTTGGTATTATCAACAATTGCAAAAAAAAAGACAACAAGAGCAACAATTACAACAAGAAACACAAGCTTTAGAATTTCCGTCTGATATATTCAAAACTCCAGATAATTCTCCATCCAAATCTACTTCTAGCACAGATAGAGCAATTAGAGCATATGATGATATTGATATTATTGATGTTCCTTTAGTTAATCCTGGCGAAGAGTCCAATGTATTTAGACAATTAGATTTTGACGACGTTAAAGGAGGAAAAAAACAAATTAAAAAAGATAAACATATTGGTAAAGTTGAATATATATGGATGAATAAAAATAAAAAAAAACAAGGAAAACATGCTATTAGATGGATAGTAGATATAAAAAATGGGAGATATATAGGAAGAGCTCCAAAAGTAGGAGTTTATCTAAGAGATTTAGATAAAAAAAGGGATAAAGATTTTGGAAAACCATCTATGCTACCAAAAAGTATAATATTTTTTAATGAAGCAATATCAGCTAAGAAAAAATCTAAAAAGAAAGGAAGAAAGCTCAGAAGAAAAAGAAAAAGAAAAACACGTCGCCGCAAAAGGTAAATAATATAATTTTAATATTTTATTAATATTATATATATGACTTTAATTCCAGTAAAATATGCGCCAAAACATTTAACAAAAAAAGATAAAGATAAAGCTTTAAAAGAATTAAAAAAATCAAGAAAATTATATAAAAAAGGTAAATATCATACCAGAAAGAAAATTAAATCATTTAAATCCAAAGTATCCCCTCATATTAAAAAAGCTATGAAAATGTATAAAGTTGATGAAGTTAAACCATCCAAAGAGTTAGCTAAAAAAACTAAATGCGATATAAAAGGATTACATGAAATAGTAAAAAAAGGACAAGGGGCTTATTTTTCTTCAGGTTCTAGACCCAATCAAACTGGACATTCTTGGGGATATGCTAGATTAGGAAGCGCTATAACTGGAGGTAAATCATCCGTTGTAGATTATCACATATTAGAGAAATATTGTAAAAAAGACAGTAAAGCATTAAAATTAGCAAATAAACTTAAAAAAACATATAAATATGGTAAAAGAGGAAAACATATTAAATTAGGAGGACGTAAAAATAAAACTCAAAAAAAGAAAAATAAAAAAAGGGGGAGAAAATGGACTAACAAATATAAATCCAGTATCGATTGTAAAAACCCAAAAGGATTCTCTCAAAAACAATACTGTAAATATGGTAGAAAATAAAGTATTTAATTAAATTGATTTAATTACTATTTAATTAAATTAATTAAAAATGAATAGGATTAATTATATTATAGTAAGACATAAGCATACTGCTATTGGAAAATTAGGAAGATGGAGCACTATTAAGAATATTGATGTTCCTGAAAATAAAACAGAATCTACAATAGAAAAGAATGTTGATTGGGCTAATCACGACCATTGTGGAGGAGAATTATGTAAGATGCCGGGTAATAAAAAAGATGACAAAGACAATCATAAGGATAACACTTATGAAATGGATTTCTATGTTCCTTATGTATTATGATAAATATATATCATTATTATATAATGAAAACTAGGAAAAATAAAACTAGAAAAAATAAAACTAAAAAAAATAAAACTAAAAAAAATAAAACTAAAAAACAATTTTTATATAATCCGGACAACCCTAAAAAATCATTTGATGTTTATATAGACAAAAATCCTAAAGATACTATACATATTAAATATACTACCATAAATGATGTAAAACAAACTATTAAAAAATTAGAAAGACTGTATAAAGCTGAAAAATATACTCATAAACGAATATGGCAAGTTGGTATGATAATGAAAGTTAGATTAGAAGCTATGTTAAAACATAAAAATGAGAGGTATCCTAATGCTAAAAAAGTAAAAGAGAGATTTATATTAGCTAATAAATATTTTAAATTTTTAGGAAAAAGATCAAAAGTTAAAACATTTAAAGAAAGAAAAAATATGATTTTTAGATAAATTCATATAAAAATATTTTTTTATTATTTAACATATGAAAATAGAAGAAGATATTAAGCTAGATTTTAATGATGTTTTAATAAGACCAAAGCGATCTAAAATGTCATCTAGATCACAAGTTAATCTAGAAAGAACTTTTAACTTTCCTAATTCAAAACAAACTTGGACTGGAGTCCCTATTATAGCAGCTAATATGGACACTGTTGGAACATATTCTGTATATTTAGAATTATCAAAACATCATATATTAACAGCTATGCATAAGTTTTATTCTGTAAATGATTATCTAGAAATGAAACAAATAGGATTGGACAAAGAATACTTTATGGTATCTACTGGAATTAATAAAAAAGATTTAGAAAGACTTGTTTCTATATTAGAACAAATTGATGTTAAATTTATATGTGTAGATGTAGCAAATGGATACATGGATAAACTATGTGAATTCTGTAAAAAAATAAGAGAACTTTATCCAGATAAAGTTATTGTAGCTGGAAATGTCGTGACTAGAGAAATAAGTGAAGACCTAATACTAAGAGGAGGAGTAGATATTGTTAAAGTTGGAATAGGACCCGGTTCTGCATGTATTACCAGAACGCAAACGGGGGTAGGTATGCCTCAATTATCTGCTATTATTGAATGTTCTGATGCAACACACGGTGTAAATGGTTATATTATAGGAGATGGCGGAATAACTTGTCCAGGAGATATGGCTAAGGCATTTTGTGGAGGAGCTGATTTTGTAATGATGGGCGGACAATTCGCAGGACACGATGAAAATCCCGGAGAATTAATTACTGAAAAAAATGGCAATGAATTAGAAATGTATAAATTATTCTATGGAATGAGCAGCGATACAGCTATGAAAAAACATTACGGTAAGATGGACAAATATAGGTCATCTGAAGGAAGAACTGTTAAAATAAAATACAAAGGAAAACTAGAAAATACGGTATTAAATTTTCTGGGAGGTCTAAGAAGCACTTGCACATATATCAATGCTAAAAATATTAAAAATATGAGTAAATGTTGCACTTTTGTCAGGGTAAATAGACAATTAAATACTATTTATGCATAAAAATAATAATAACAAATTAATATATATGAAAACTAAAAAATACAGAAATAAAAATAAAAATAAAAATAAAAATAAAAATAAAAATAAAAATAAAAATAAAACTATAAAAATAAAAAAAATGAAACAAAATGAAAAAATTAATGATTATTATCTCTTTAAAGATTATCCCGATTTTAAACCTAACTTAAGTCCTAGAGAAATGTTTAAATTAGGAAGTTTTGGAGGAACTTATTGGCGTCCTATTAAGTCTGGAGTATTAGGTAAAGACTTGAAAAATCAACATAAAAAATATCCCAAAAGTTGGTGGAAAGGAATTCCAGAAGAATGGTTATCTTCTATAGATTATGATAAATCAATAAATAAATATGGGGTTAAAGTTGGAACTACTTTAGAATTTTGGGAAAGTAAAAATTGGATAGTATCTAGTCATCCATATGGATGGGTTCAATGGTATGCTGACTTTTTTAATGGAGAAAGAAGCGATGATGATGAAAGACAAATAAAAAGATGGAAACAATTAGCCAGCACTAAAGGAAGATTTATGAGATTTTTAGTTACACAAATCCTTAAGAAAAATGGAAAATGGGACGATGAATCTATAAGTCCAAAAATAAGACAAGTTCTACAACATTGGGCATACAAATTAACAAAAGAAGATTTTGACTATGAATTAAAAAGAAGAAAATTAAATTGATATTTTATATTTATAACTTTAAAAATATAAAACTATAATAATGAAAATAGAATTAACATGTTTTAGTCATAATTCAGCAATGATTAATGATGATGTTAAAAAAGACTTAAAATGCAGCAATAAAATACTATTACCAACATCCGTATTATTTGATATTACAAGTGAAAGCGACACTATTGATAAAATGTATTTTAAAATTTCCAATATAGAAACTATGTTTGGTGTTGTTTGTGCCGTTCATGAATTTAGCGCACCACAATCTATAGTTCATTTACCATCTTATATAATGGAAGAATGTGGTATGCAAGATGGCGATAAAGTTAATGTTGAATTAGTTAAACCAACTAAAGGAACATATATGAAACTTAAACTACATAATGGAAGAGAGTTTTCTAAAATAGAAGACCCCAAAGAAATGTTAGAAAAATATTTAAGTAGAAATTATCCTGTAGTAACTCAAGGACATACTATTAAAATTAAATATAAAAATAATAAGACCTTTTACATAGATATTGTTGAAACGAAACCAGAAGAAATTATTGAAATATTTAATGTAGATGTTAATGTTGATTTTGATAAACCATATGATTATGACGAAATAGAAAAGGAACGTTTAGAAAATTTAAAGAAAATAGAAGAAGAAAAGAAAAAACAAGAACTCGAAAAAACAAGAATTAGAAATGAAAAAATTAAAAACTTAAAGAAATCCCATACCGGATTTGTACCCTTTTCAGGAAAAGGATATACATTGGGAAGTAAATAATATTAATTTAATTAATTATCAAAAAATTATAATCAAAACATAATTTATTATGGCATTTAAAGATACAGTTATGACAATACTTATTTTCATTATATTTTTTATTTTAATTTGTTCAAGTTTATTTACTGCCGGATTAGATAATATTAAAAAAGATTGGAATAAATACAGATGTAATCCTATGGTTATGCCTATAGCCGGATATTTTGGAGAAGATGCTATGGCTAATTTTGTATATTGTGTAGGAGGAATACAAAAAGGATTAATGAATGTATTTACTGACCCCCTTTATTTTAATATTAATTTATTAGGAGATATAGCCAATAATATTAGTAATAATATAAATAAAGGATTAAGCATCATTGGAAATTTAGACAAATTCACTAGTTTTGTATCATTGGATATATTTAATATGTTAAGAAATGTTGTTGTTGAATTTCAAAAAATATTAATAAACATACAAGATTTATTTAAAAAATTAGTAGGTGTTTTAGTAGTTATTGTTAGAATGACCGAAGGAGCAGCTATGAGTGGTTCATCTATATGGAGAGGACCTATTGGTAAAACATTAAGAGAAGTTTGTTTTCATTCAGATACTCCTATAGAATTATATAATGGAACTATTGTTTCTATAAAAGATATTAAACACGGAGATCAACTCAAAGACAATGTTGAAGTATTAGGAACTTTGCGATTAAAAGGAACACCGTCAAATACATTTTTTAAATTATGGTCCGAAGATTTACAACAATATATTTTAGTCACTGGAACACATAAAATATTACCCAATAACGCCAAAGATTCATTTGATAATTTTATTAATGTGCAAGATTATCATTTAAGCAAACCTACTAGTAGATATTCTGAAACTTTATATTGTCTTATTACATCAACTAATAGAATACATATAGGAGAACATACTTTTTGGGATTGGGAAGATTAGAATATTATCCAATTTATATATAAGAATGGATAATATTAAAAATCCTATAATAGAAAGATTATATAATTTACATAAAAAATCAGGTTATTTAGATAAATATGGAAACTCTTTACTAATAACCATATTTATCTTCTTCATTTTTTTCATAATTATTTCTTATTTTTATATTAAACAAAATATTGAACCAATCAAAAAAGATTGGGGTTCTATGAAATGTCATCCCGCAGTAATACCATTCGCTGGTATTATTAATAAACCCAAAGGACAATCTATATTTGAATTCACTAATAATAATTTTATGGATTGCACTTCAATTATATTAACACAAATTACTAATATATTTACAGCTCCATTGTATTCTTTAACATCTATAACCAATGATGTTTTTAAAATGATTTCACAAGCTGATAATATGATGAATATTATTATATATAAAATTACTGATAAAATAGAAAAATTATTTGACCTTATAAAAGTACGTATTTTCAGTTTATTACCTGAATTTCAAAAATTAATCATATATATAAAAGATTCTTTTGAAAAAACAAATGGAGTTTTAGCTGGAACACTTCATTTTACGAGTGGAATATATTATACTATGAGAGCATTCATAGGAGCATTCATTGAAATTATTATAAAAGCTATGGTAATTAGTTCTGCTATTATAATTGGATTATGGGTTCTTCCACTTACGTGGCCTTTAGCATCAGCATCCACTATTATTTATATTTTAATAATGACTCTTATGGGAACTATAGTTAATAGTTCTTCTAGAATATTAGGAATTGTAGAAAAAAAAATACCACCCAAACCAGTAAATAATTGTTTCCATGGAGATACTATATTGAAAACTAAAAATGGAGAGATCAAAATATCAGATATTCAAGTTGGACAAGAATTATTTGATGGAAGTAAAATTACAGCAGTATTTAAATGTTCATATGGACGACGGGATATTATTAGTATAGATGGAATAAAAGTCTCTGGATTACATCCTATATTTCACGAGAAAAAAGGATGGATACCTGCTGATTTACATCCAGACGCAACAATCATACAATCTGATACCGATACTGTTTATTGTATTAATACTACTAATAAAGTAATAAAAATAAATAATTCTACATTTTTAGATTGGGATGAATTAGATAATTCTGATATGACTAAGATAAATAAATTATTCAAAATTAAATCTAGAAAATCTATTCACGAATTCTTAGATTCAGGGTTTCATCCAGATACACCTATTAAATTAATTGATAATTCTATAACTACCATATCTAATATAAAGATTAATGACCAATTATGTCCTCACGGAGAAGATATGGATTGTCCAAGAGTTACTGCTGTTGTTAAAATAGACGCATCTAACTTAAAAAACATAAAAAGATACACCACTATGAGTGATAATGATACTTTTATAGGAGCAAATATAAATGAAGCATATTATAATTTAGGAGAAATAATTGAAGATGAAAGTGTAGAAACCGATTCAAAAGTATTTTATCATTTAACAACTGACACTGGATTTTTTAATATCAACAATACTGAAGTTATTGATTACAACGGAAATATGGAATTTATATTTGATTATTAAATTATAATCTAAATATTATTTATATTTATGAATAAAACCATAGGCATTATACTATTAATTTCGTTCATTATACTAGTTTCTGTAAAATGTTGCTGTAAAAAAGAAGGTATGGCAAATATTACACCCAAATCTTCTACTTATGCTCCTGTTAATTTTAATATTTCACAGAACAATGTATCTAAAAAATATGACAAAATTTATATCCCAGGAGATAATTATGAAAAAGTTGAACTTCCTTTACCAGAAGGACAATTAACTTTTTTCGCTAATAACCAATTCAAAGCTGAATGCTGCGCTAATAATACAGTAAGTGGAAGCAATGGGTGTCCTTGTATTACTACTGAACAAAAAAATTATTTAGGAAGTAGAGGAGGAAATAAAGCTTTCACTGAATGGGACAAACAATTTTCTTAAAAATATTAAATTGATTTTTTCATTTAATATATTTATTATATATAAAATGGAAATTACCATTGATGACAAAAATGTAACCGTAAAAGGAGATGATATTATTAATATTGGAAACGGATGGAAAGCATTTGAATATTCTAATGAAAATTCTCCGGCACCTAAATTATATTATTTTAACCCATCCGATGAAAATTTAAAAGCTATCACTTTCGATGAATATGTTTCTTTACTAACCGAAGGTGAAACTATTGAAGGAATGTTAAATAAATTAAACCTAAAAATAGATGAATACTGTGATAAACAACCTGACCCTAAGCCTAAATTATGCACTGACAAAGATAAACTTCAAGAATTTAAACCCGATGAAGAAAACGAAGAGGATAAACAAAATGATATTGTTCAAGAAACTCAACAAGAAACTCAACAAGAAACTCAACAAGAAACTCAACAAGAAACTCAACAAGAAAAACCAGATAGTGATAAAAATGATGTTATTATTGAATCTTTCTTGAAAAAATATCCAGGAATGAAAAATATAATGAAAATTATTGAAAATAAAAATTAATTTTTACTAATACTTCTATGTAATCTGAAACATTTTCTTTTTAAAACTTTTTTATTATTTGTAAATTCATCATTTCCAGCTATGTCTTCTTTCTTAATATCAGCATATTCATTATATACTATAATTCCATCATCTGATACTTGTTGATACCCATTATCAAAATGGGTTTGTAAGCTAGCACCATAAATATAATTATTACTAGTATCTACATTGCTAGATGCGTGCTTAACACATTTATTTTCTGTAAATTCTTCTTCATTTATTTCATTTAAAAATAAATCATTATTTATCACTTTATTTTGATAATAATGATGAAATCCTTTTGTCAAAGAAATAAGATTTTCATGATTTACTGATTTGATTAATCTATTATTATTATCTATCTTATGAATATTAGAATTACTATTTGTTAAATCACAAAATAATGCTTCATTCTTTTTTAATTCTGTATATTGTTTTGATGATAATTTTTCATTACTTCTATTGCTGAAACAACTACTCATTTTATAATATGTATATATTAAATAAATTAAAATATATATAATTTTATATATGAATTTAAACATTGATAAATTTTCAAAAAATGATTTATTAGATATATTTAACATCCCTCAAGATGAAGAAATTTCCTACAATTTTATAGAAAATAAATGTCAAAAATATATTTCTAACGTTTCTAATGATCAACGATTATCTATTCAAAAAAAACAAAATTTATCCGCATTTTTAAATAATGCTATGACAAAACTTATGAAACTTACTAATACTATTGAAAATAATCATTTAGAAACAAATATTATTGATAATAATCATTTAGTTATACAAAAAAATAAAAAAAATGATTTAACATCTAATATTAATCCATTAACTACAAATAAAATTTATAAATTCTTAAATATAAATACTATTTTTAGAAAAAATTATTATAATACTAAATCTTCTGATTTTACTATTGATTTAAATGATAATATTAATAATGTAACATCTATCGCTTTAGAATCAGCTGAAATACCCAAATTATTTTATAAATTTTCAAGTTTAAATAAAACCAATGAATTTACTATTGAAACATTTGACATATCCGATAATCAAGCATCTACACCAACTCTTAAAAATAAAAAAACTCATCTAATTAAAATTAAAGATGGTAATTATACACCTCAACAATTATCTAATTATTTAAATAAATTTGTTTTTGGTATTAGTGGAAACGAATTATCCAGAATTACTACTAAATATGACGATATTACCGGTAAATTTTATTTCATAAGAGATAATAGACCCATTGAAAATGGAGGTATTGTTGGACCACCTCTATCTGATAATGGTATTGACCACCGATTTAATATTGATTTTAGAATCAGTTCTGAATTAAATAGACCAATACAATTAAATATTGGATGGATTCTTGGTTATAGAAAACAATATTATAGTTATGATGAAGACTTTATTACTGAAAGTTCTGCTAATACAATACAGATTGGATGCGGATATACACCTGAATCTATGTTTGATACTACTTCATCCAAATATTTATTTTTAGCTATTGATGATTTTAATAATAATTATTCTCAATCTATGATTTCTCCATTTCAAGATTCTGTTTTTAATAATAATATGATTCTAGCAAAATTAGTTGATAATGGTTCTAATTATAATTTTAGAAATCAGCAAATTGAAAAAAAAGCTATTAGACATTACTTTGGACCAGTTAATATTAATAAACTTAAAATTACTATTTTAGATGAATTAGGTAGAATTGTTGATTTTAATAATAGCGATTATTCTTTGTCTTTAAGAATTGAACAAATGTATGACCTTAATACTCATTAACTTTTTGAAAATGATCTAAATAATTTATTTTTTTCATTATTTTTATAAGACTCTTCTTTTTTTAAACCACTTTGCCATTTTAATGGGTCTTTACATAAATCCCTATTTATTTTTTTATTATTCAATACCGCAAATTTTACTAAATATTCTATATTTGGACAACTTACATAATCTGACCAAGTTAGCTTTGATAATTCAGTATCGATTTTTCTAGATACTCTCATATAATGTGATACTAATGGTTTTGACATCCCTAAAATAATATAGATATTATAATTTTATCAATTTAATATTAAAATTGATGAATTTAAATATAACTATTTAATAATTAGTAAATGTTATTTATTAACCCTCCATTTGGAAATTATATTTCATTGCCTAATACTACTTCTATTAAAGGAAGTTATACTTTAAAACCCAGGACTGGATTAATATCACAAATTATAAAAACCTTAAGATATTCTCCCGCATATCAAGGATGGATTAATAAGATTGGACTAAGAAATAAAGGAATTGATTATGCTATCCAACATTATGATGGAACGCATATTGTTAGTATTGCTATTTTAAACAAAGATGAAATTAAACCCATTGAAAACAAAATACCTAAAAATATGAATATTGAACTTAATGTTAGTTGTCCTAATACTGAACACGGAGTTATAACAAAAGGATTAAGTATATTTTTAAATCCTCAAAGAAAATGGTGTATAGTTAAATTATCTCCTATAGCAGATATTAATTTAGTTAAATCTTATTATAAACAAGGATTTAGACAATTTCATTGTTGTAATACATACCCCATAAAAGAAGGAGGATTATCTGGTCCCTCTATAACAAGATTTTCACAAGCATTAACATTAGATATTAGAAAAACATTCCCTGATTCCACTATTATTGGAGGAGGGGGTATTACTAACATGAAAGTTGCTGAAAATTATTTTAGATTTGGAGCTAATCATATTGGAGTATCTACATTATTATTTAATCCCATTAGATTCACTCAATTTTATTTACAATATATTAATAGTAAATACTGTAAAAATGATTTCTAACTATATCTTAATGAATAGATTTATTAGAACATTCGCAACTAAAAAATATAAGGGACTGCCTAAAGCTATTAGAGAACAAGTATGGATTAAAAATAATGGAAAGGTTTTTGAACATAAATGTTATATAAGTTGGTGTAGTAATAAAATTAATGTATTTAATTTTCAAGTTGGACACGATATTCCTAGAAGTAAGGGCGGTAGTGATAAATTAACCAATCTTAAACCTATATGTTCTAATTGTAATTTATCTATGAGTAATTCATACACTATTAAACAATGGGATAAACTATTGAAATAAATTGACTTTATTATTTTATATTAATTTTTTATTAATATAAAATGGCTGAATTATTAGGAGAATTGGAATATTATAAAAAAGAAAAAGAATTACTTGATATTCGTATGAAAACGTATAGAGAAGAATCTTTAGATTCTCAATATGCACCCACTAAAAGAGATATTTTATTAAAACAATTATTTATTATTGTTGAATCACAAGAAAATGAAATCCTTAGATTGAGAAAAATAATACAGAAAAACAAGAAAATTTAATTTAGACAAGCATTTCCATTAGAACAATACCATTTATTTAAACCGCTAAATTCACATATTATATGAATTAAAAATCCCGTTATAAATAATAACATTACCATATTATTTTTATTAATATTTTTATGACTTATTGGCATATTTAGTTTAAATAAATTTTTTAATGATAATGCTACTACTACTCCAACAACTATTGTTGCTAATCCTACTACTCCGGCTTCTATTAAAAGAGTCCTCATATATTATATATTAATATTAATTTATTTTTAAAAATAGTTCTTTAAGTTCGATTTTTAAACAATTATAGAACTTATTCTATTTTGAACTTAAAGAAATCATTTTTATTTCGCTCTTTAAGTAGCGTTTTGAAACAATAAAAACAATATAGCCTTTTTTGAACTTAAAGAAAAATTTATGATTTCGCAATATTTTTTTTTGTAAATTTCATACTAATTGTAATATTTGTGATGAATTATCGTTTATATAATGAATGAGTAGTTAATAAAATAGAAAAATATTTACTGAAAAAAAGGAACTAGTTTCGTCAAAAAAAAAAAGAATTTGTAGAAAAAAAAATCGAAAAGGACATTTTTAAAATGTGCATATCGATTATATAGCCCAAGGTTTCTATCATTTTTTTTGCGGAACTTTTTTTTACATTTTTATTTATATATTTTCCCCTACATTTATCGTCTTAAAAAGTTGAAATTCTAAAAATTCATTTTTTTTAAAAAATTCATTTTTTTCGAAAACAACTTAAAAATAATATGGACATTATATATAACGTAAGTCATGCGTAAGTCGAAAGTCGCAAAAATGCGTAAAAATGCGCAAAAATACTATTGTGAAGAATGTGATTATATCACATCACGTAAAACTGATTATAATAGACATTTATCGTCTAAAAGACATTTAGAAAACTGTAAGTCATGTGTAAGTCAAAATGTAAGTCGAATTGCGCAAAAACGCGTAAAGTCATATATTTGCGAACATTGTAATAAAGAATATTCACACCGTCAAAGCTTATATTCTCATAAAAAAAGATGTAAATTTAAGAAAGTCAGTGTGGAGGATAAAAAAACGGATATTATTCCTTATAATAATAAAAAAACAGATGTAGTTCCCTTTGATAATGAAAAGTTAGAATTAAAATTAGAGTTGGCAGAGAAAAAAGGGGAAATAAAAGCATACAAAAAACTTATAAATGAAGGAAAATTAGGAAATACATACAATGGAGATACATATAATACAACAAATAATAACAATAATATAACATTGAATGTATTCTTGAACGAACATTGTAAAGATGCCCTTAATTTAGAAGATTTCATGAAAAACATACATTTTCAATTAAAAGATGTATTAAGTGAAGGAAATTATATAGAAGACTGTGTATCAGTTAAACTGTTAAATGATTTAAATGAAATGCCGGTGACTAAAAGACCAATACATTGCACAGACCAAAAAAGAAAGAATTTTGTTGTAAAAGATAAAGAAGAAGGATGGGTAAAAGAGAAAGGTTCAGATGGAGGCAAAATACAGAAAGAGATAGATAAATTATATGATAAAGCTTATGTAGAATTTTATCATGCTTATGATGATGAACATCCTTATCCTCAGAATACAAGACAAGAAGATATAAAACAGGAAACAAGTTATAAGTTAAATCAAAAGAAAGATAAACATAGGATAGTAGGTTCAGTAGCTCGTAATGTAGATGTTAAAGAAGCAATGAAAGATTTAGAGGAGAATGAAAAAGTATAATACAAATATATTTTATAAACATATATAAAATATATGACAACTAAAAAAGTAAGAAAAATAAAAAATAAAACATTAAAAATAAAAAAATCAAATATAAATTCGAATTTTGATTCGGGAAATATTAGGTTAATAAAAAAGAAAGAAGATACTTATTTTTTAGAAATCAATGATGATCCATATAAGAAAAATATTAAAAAAAAGTTCCAATATTGGTTTTATTTCAAAGTTAGTAATGCGAAAAACAAGAATAATAAATATATAATCGAAAACATAAGAAGTTATTTTAATGATTGGTGTAGTTTTAATGTATGTTATTCTTATGATAATAAAACATGGAAAAGATGTGAGACTTTTGTAAATGATAGATTAACTTGGACAAAAAAATCAAGAAGAAATACAATATGGTTTGCTTATTATGTTCCTTATACTTTATCTAGGAAAATCAAGATGATTAATAAACTAAAAAATAACAATAATGTAGATTATAAGTTGTTGGGCAAAACTAGTTTAAAAAATGACATAGATATGATTACAATAGGCAATGGTAAAAAGATAGTATGGGTGGTTGCGAGACAACATCCTGGAGAATCAATAGGTTCTTGGATAATGGAAGGTTTCTTAAGAAAACTATTAAGGAATGTTAAAGAAATTAAAGAGAAATTTACATTTAAAATAGTAATGATGGCAAATCCAGATGGTGTATATTTAGGTAGATGGTATTTAACAAAAGATGGAAGTAATACTAATATAAATTGGTATAAAAATAGCAATGTTGTGGAGACGAAATTAGTAATGAATGAAATGAAAAAAGATAATATTTATATGGTATTAGATCTTCATGGAGATGAAGGTGCTCCAAAACATTTTTTAACAAAGGGTAAAAAAACGAAAGTGTATTATAAGTTCAATGAACTTTTAAATAAATATAATAGTAATTTTCAATTAGAGGATTACTATGATTTAGAAACTCCTAATAGCAGCCATCGTCCAACATTGGATAGGTTTGTTCATAATGGAATAACATTGGAGGGTTCATTAAAACATAAGATAGGAAAAAATGTTTCATTAGAAAAAGAGCCATTAAAGATAGGCTCAGATATATTTAAAGTATTTAAAGAGTTATAGATACATACCAAATGGTGCTTGATTATCGTCGCTTTTCTTAATAAGTTTATCAACGATATCTTTAGTTACGGTGAATGGGAATTCAACTTTGAGAGTTTCTTGTTTATCAAATAAGGTGGAGCCTTCTTTCATTAATCTATATAAATTTAGTTTAGTATATATAATTTCCAAACATCTTTTTAAGTTTCTAACTCCTTTTTCTTTATCAGTTAGGTTGTCGCATATATAAGTAATGGTTTCATTAGGAATAATAATTTGGTCTTTTTCGAAATTAACATTTTTCTGAATACTGGGTATAAGATAGTCATTAGCAATAACACATTTCTGTTTATTTTTGTATCCATCTGTTTTAATTCTATACATTCTATCTTTTAATATAGGATTAACTTTATTTTCATCATTATAACTGAATATAAACATAGCTTTACTTAAGTTAAAGTCGATATTAGAGAAATATTTATCGTGAAATTTATCATTTTGTGTAGTATCGGTTAGATGAGTAAGAATACCTACAATTTCTTCACCCTTAGGTGTGTCGCTAATTTTATCCAATTCATCAAAATATATTACAGGATTCATACATTTACAATTTAATAGTATATCAACGATTCTTCCCCATACACTACCTTCATATGTATATGAATGTCCTTCTAGGAAACTACTATCGGTAGCTCCTCCTAGTGCCAAGAAAGCGAATGGTCTATTTAATATCTTGCTGACTCCTTCTTTAATAAGTGTTGTTTTACCGGTTCCGGGGGGTCCTTTTACAGCGATGGCTGTTCCCAGAGAATTGGGATTAGAAATCCATTGTCCAACCATCTGTAGAATTTGCATTTTAGCATCTTCCATTCCATATACTGCTTCATCGAGAGTTTTTTTAGCATTTTCCATAAATTCTTGACATTTCTCGGGTCCATCAGTTATGGATATAGGTAAAGAATTATGTTTATTAAAAGGAATTCTCATAAAAGTATCAACCCATTGTTTAATTTTATAGTATTCTCCGGAACCGGGGTCCATATAATTTAAAGTATTGATTTTTTTCATAGCATTAGCCTTATAATTGACTGGTATTTCAGATTCAATTAATTGTAATCTATATGGTTTTTCAACATTAGTATATTCATTAATTTCTTCCATTTTTTTTAAAACAATTTTTTGTTGTGAGACTGGTAGTCCAGTAAAATATTTATAATCATTCATAATACTTTTTTCTCTTAATAATTTTTTAAATTTAGTAAGATTTTTCTGTTTCCCTTTTTTTTCAGCATTTTTCTTTTTCTTAGAAATTAGTTTTTGATTTGCTTCTACCATTTTACTAATTTTTTGATTAAATGCTTCTTTACCTTTCTTTTTAGTTTTGACTAAATCCTTCATTTCTTTAATAAGTTCATTAAATTCTAGTGTTTCTTTATCTAATCCTTTAATTCTATTTGATTTAACATTTTTTACAATTTCATATTCATCGTCGTCATTTGGGTCAGAATCAAGTTCAATATCGTAAGTTATATTAGTTTTATTATTTTCATTTTTTTTAAAATTAATTTTATGAATTTTTCCTTTATAGAATTTATCCCATCCTTTCTTTTTTACTTCAATAATATCTCCTTTTTTATATTTTGAATCTGGTTTATTTTTCTTATCATCTTCATCTTCTTCAGATTCATTATCAGATTCGTTATCATCATCTTCCTGTATAATTTTATTAACTTTCTTCTTTTTCTTTTTATCCTTTTTCTTCTTTTTCTTCCTTGTAGTTTTCTTAGTATCGTCATCATATTTATATTCTAAAACATATCCATCTTCATCATTTGTTTTAGATTTAGAAGTTTTAGTTTTAGTTTTAGATTTTTTGGATTTAGAAGTTTTAGATTTTTTGGATTTGGATTTGGATTTGGATTTGGATTTGGATTTAGATTTTTCATTTTCAGAAGATTCATAATCGTATTCTTCACCGTCATCAATTTCTGAATCTGAATTATTAACGAAAAATTCTTCGCCTTCTGGTCCAGTTGTAAAAATAATATTGAATTTCATATTTTGTTTTATTAAATCTTGAAATGCTTCATCTCCTTCAAAATCTTCATCATCTTGATTTAATGGTTCTCCATTAGCTCCAATATACATCAATATATCATCTTCTTCTGGGTCATACTCATCATCGTCATCGTCATCGTCATCGTCATCTTCATCCTCGTCATCGGAATCGTCATCTGAATCATCATCATCTTCGTCATCACCATCTTGATTAGTATCATCGGAATCAGATTCTTGAGATTCTTTAGATGTTTTTCTTTTATCAATTAGGTTTTGTATATTTTTAAGTTGCCTTTTCTTTTCCTTTTTACTTTTAGTAGGAAACATTTTTGAAATCATTTTTTGTATTTGTTTGGCATTTAAAGAACTATTTTTATCTATAATATCTTCTAAAGGATTAAATTCATCATCAGAATTATCAGAATTATCAGAGTCATTATAAATCCTTTTTTTATGTTTCTTAGTGTTTTTTTTAACACGTTTCTTGTTTTTAGGAGAATCAATCATATCTTTTTTGTCCATCAATGAATAATATATAATATCTAATATTTAAATTTTAAGTCAATTTAAATAATTAAATTGATTAATAAAAATAATCTAAATATTCTTTTATAAATATAAGAATGAATATGAAAAGAAAAATGAATCCATCAAAAATCATAGG
>MDTC01011187.1_pt1 | contig 30301 bp, 24 predicted proteins | sample 811181 | NCBI WGS metagenome assembly MDTC01 (sample SAMN05326644, study PRJNA326480) | marine metagenome | isolation source: seawater | place: Pacific Ocean: North | collected 2011 | reverse complement strand
TTGCGTGGACACGCATTATCACCCTTCCTCCCCCTTTTTCAGGAGCAGGAGGATGTCTTTGCCGATCATCTTCCTCACCTCGGTCTACTCGTTTCTGGCGGCAATACAATTCTCTTTCGTATCGATGAAGGTCAATCTATCGAAATTCTAGCTGAAACCGTCGACGATGCGGCAGGTGAGGCACTCGATAAAGGAGGAAAACTTTTGGGGATTCCCTATCCGGGAGGGCCCATTCTCGAGCAACATGCAATAGGTGGAGACCCTCGAGCTTTCGATTTTCCACGATCTTTTTCAGATCGTAGCGAGATGCGTTTTAGTTTTTCCGGTCTTAAAACCAGCTTGTTATATACACTTGATAAGTTTACCGACGATCAAATTAAGGCACGTTATGCTGACCTTTGCGCCTCCTACCAAACCGCGGCGATTGACCAATTGGTAACAAAAACCAAGCACGCCTTGGAATCGAGTGAGTTTTCCAGTATCGGTCTTTCCGGCGGAGTTGCCAATAATAAGACTCTACATAGTCGCTTGGCTGAATTAGCCGCGGCTCGATCCGTACGATTTCTAGCTCCCGACCCTTGCCACACTGGTGACAATGCAGCAATGATTGCCTTTGCCGCGCATATTGATCGGGAGCGTGTTACGGAAAATGCTGCAGCACTTACTTTCCATCCATCTCTCCGTCTAACTTGATTTTATTCTTCACTCTGTTTACTGCCGACATTCTCAATTCGCTTGGTACTTCGAATAATCACTCAAAGTCGCTCGTTCTTGCCTTGTTACTCCAATCCTTGCATATTTTCTTTTTTTCCTAAATAAACTCCCATGATTACTGACCCCGAATTACCCAAGAAACTTTCAAAAAATGAAAGTATCAAGGAAAACAGCGATTTTCTACGAGGAACCATCCTCGAAGGTTTAGCCGACGACTCAAGTGGTACAATCTCCGCTGATGATTCTCAGCTCACTAAGTTTCATGGTACTTACTTGCAGGACGACCGAGATCTCCGATCTGAGCGGATCAAGCAAAAGCTGGGAAAAGCCTTCTCCTTCATGATTCGTATCCGTGTGCCCGGAGGAGTTTGTACGCCATCGCAGTGGCTTGACGTCGATCGGCTCTCCGATGAATTTGCAGATGGAACTTTGAAGCTCACTACGCGACAAGCATTCCAGTTGCACGGCGTACTCAAAAGTAATCTTAAGCAGACGATTAGGAAAATAAACGATACCCTACTTGATACACTCGCAGCTTGTGGGGACGTGAATCGCAATGTGATGTGCACGTCTACTCCTTTCGAGTCTAAAGCACATGCCGAAACATTGAAACTGTCCAAGGCCATTAGCGAACATCTTTCACCTCAGACGACTTCCTACGCCGAAATCTGGCTCGATGGTGAACGCAAGGTCATTAATCAAGGCGAGGAAGTGGAGCCCATCTACGGTAAGACCTATCTTCCCCGTAAATTCAAAATTGCCGTCGCTGTTCCTCCGCGTAATGACGTGGATGTGTTTTCAAACGATTTAGGCTTCGTTGCTATTATCGAAGATGGAGAGATTTTAGGTTACAACGTACTTGTCGGTGGTGGTCTTGGAATGACTCACGGCAAGGATGCCACATATCCCAGAATTGCCGATGTCATTGGTTTTTGCACTCCCGATCAAGTGCTTCAATTGGCTGAGGAAATTGTGAAAATCCAGCGCGACTATGGCGATCGTTCCGATCGTCGCCACGCTCGCCTCAAGTACACCATTGAAGATCGAGGAATCCAATGGTTTAAGGAAGAATTGAACGATCGTTTGGGTCGGGTTCTCGAGCCTTCACGGGAAATCTCTTTTGATGCGACGACTGATCGATACGGCTGGACCAAAGACCATGAAGGTAAATGGCATTTCTGCCTTTTCGTCGAAGGTGGACGCCTACGAGATGCCGACGGCGTGAACGCAAAATCCGCAATTCGTGAGATTGCCAGGATTCATAGTGGTGATTTTCGATTATCTCCCAATCAAAACCTCATCGTGGCCCGGGTGGATGATACAAGTAAGTCCGAAGTGGAAAAAATCCTTGCCGACCATGGACTCTCCGACCCAGCTGCACTTTCTGGTCTTAGGCTTAACTCGATTGCATGTACCGCTCTCCCCACTTGTGGCCTCGCATTGGCCGAGAGCGAACGTTATCTTCCAAGCCTTGTCGACGAACTGGAAAAGATTATTGAGGACTTGGGTATTCGTGAGGAATCGATCGCCATACGTTCTACAGGTTGTCCAAATGGTTGCGGTCGACCTTACCTTGGGGAAATTGGTCTCGTCGGCAAGTCGCCCGGTAAATACAATGTTTATCTTGGAGCAGGTTTTGATGGTGGGCGGCTCAATAAACTTTACAAACCAGCCTTGACCAATGACGAAATCATCGAAGAGCTTACCGCCGTTCTTAGACGCTATTCTGACGAACGCGAGTCCGGCGAACATTTTGGTGACTTTTGCATCAGAGCGGGGTATGTGAAGGCGACTGTACAAGGCCCGGACTTCCATAATTGAATTTCTCGATAGTTGCAGGAAGGTAACTCGAAGTGAGCAGGAAACGCGGAGGTGGAAAGCATGTCGCTCGCAGAACTCATGCCGACCTGGATTCCGCAATGTCGACCCTAGACGAAGATGACGCGTTGAATTTATTGGAGAAACTGGGGGATGATCCTTTCCTTTTGATACTTGATCAGGTTCAGGACCCTCGCAATCTAGGTGCTTGTTTACGTTCCGCTGAATGCGCGGGAGTAGATCTTGTCGCTATTCCTTCCGGGCGTTCCGTCGGAATTACCGATGTCGTTCGTCACGTGGCTGCTGGTGCTGCTGAATCGCTCCCCATTGCCCGGGTACGAAACCTTTCTCGTTTTTTGCGTGCGTTGACTGAACTTGGGATTCGCTTGGTCGGAACTTCTGATCAAGCCCGGTCTACCCTTTACGACCTAGACTTGAAGGGACCTCTCGCTCTTGTAGTTGGAGCTGAAGGTGGCGGGATACGAAGGCTTACTGCTGACTGTTGTGACGACCTAGCCAATATTCCAATGCAGGGGCGTGTGGATTGTCTTAATGTTTCCGTCGCAACGGGTGTTTGCCTTTTTGAAGCCGTTCGCCAACGGAGTGAGTTGGATTCGAATTGACTGCCTATTGGGAGGAGGTCGCTTCCGTCGATACTATTTCTCCCGTTTCGTTGCCTTGTGATTGCTTGGCCAATGCCCACTCGCAAACTGTGGCGAAAGCCCCGGTGAAAAGCAAGTCGCTCAGCAATGAGTTTCGAAGAAACAAGTATGCAGGCGGATACCCCGGTTGACCTAGGGTCAAAGCCTGCCAAAGACCTACGAGGGATTTTGGGTAGACGGGATTGTACAGCCAGGCGCAAGAGCAAGTGAGGGCGTAAAAGAGAAGGGAGCATCCCACCACTCCTCCCAACAGAGTAGTACATGATTTGCGTTTGGCAATATAAGTACCTGCGAAAACGGCCAAACCGTACGAGCCGTAAGTCGCGAGCATGAAGGGTGCGAAGAGACTTTCACCATAGGTGGAATTTAGGGCTAGGTCCGATCCGATAATGGCAACTGTGGGGATAAACCAACCAATGGGTCCTCGCAAGTAAACTGCACCGCAAAAGAACAATGCCAAAACAGGCGAAAAATTGTTCAAGAGAGAGTTTTCAATGGGCAGATACCTTGACCAACCGATAGCTAGAATGACGGTTGCCGCACCAAGGTAAAAGGCTAACCCTTGATGCGGTCGAATGTGTTTGGAGTTCTCGATTTTCATATTAAACTCTTTTCTGTAGAAAACTAACATATATCGCAACCTTTACTCTTCCATAGTAGTTGCTTTGCATAATTTAACATTACGGTCGAAAACGGGTCTTTGCTCTACTTTAATTTTTATTTTACGTCTTCACAGTCAGCATTTCGATGCTGTCGATGTGAGGGCAGGTCCATATGCGCCCAGAGCCTTTGGGGCTTCACGGGTGATTTCATCACATTTATGGATGCTCAGGTCTTTTCGGTTTCGCTCAAAGACTCCTGTATAAACATGCTTGCCATTCTTTTGCTGAATCGAGTCCAGATTAATAAATGGTCCTTCGCCATTTTTTCCTCTTTTCTTTTAGTTTATCAAGGAGTGTGGCGGCCAAGATTTCTTCCTTTTCCTCGGGTTCCTCCTTAGGTATACTTAACCACTCTCATCGCGTTTTTGAAAGAATAGTTCAGTGGGCTGGCCTAAGAGCATCCGAAGAGGGTCATTATCTTTGTTGGAACTATAAAATTGGAGTTGAGACCTCCGTTGACCAAGTACGAGCCAAGGTTCACACTAGTCAAAAAGTGGTCGTTCCTTCCGCAGAATGACTAAATCCCAATCCTCATTTTTAAAGCGCCGGGCTTTTGGTCGAAATGCTATTTGCCGAAAGCCTAGCGCCTTGTAGCAGTTTATTGCAGGTGTGTTGAAGTGGAAGGCGTTCAGTGTTAAGTGAGTGAAACTGAGCTCATCGAACGCGATGCGTAAAAGTTCCGAGCAAAATGATCGACCGTAAGCTTGTCCACGAAATTCAGGCTCGACGATGACTCGGCAAATAATTCCTTCCCCCCCTTTTTCTCCCACTAATTCTCCGTAGGCTACGAAATCACCCTGTCGAGATATTCCTGCGAATGCGTGCAGATTCCTGCGATTCAGGTGTGAGATGAAGTTTTTTGGGGTAGGGAAGCTTTTAAAGGTGTTCCCCGACCATAGTTTCAGTTCACGTTCGGTGTCTGTCCAAGAGAGGAGTCGGCTGATTCTAGTCAAAGTGAATGGTTCAACCTTTAATTTCGGCAAGGCACTCGGTTTAACTTTATCAGTTAAATGACTTTCTTGTCGAAAGGAGGAGTTGTTCTCCTTGTTTGCTTGAAGCATTTCTCAAAGTCTTCCTGAATGGTTATGGGTTGCGAAGAGACTTGCTTCGAACCCGTAACATTTCAGGGGGGGGTGGGCGAAGACGAGAAATAGGATTTAGGTTTTGGGGGTAACGGCCTTTAGTTTCGGTTAGGATTGCTTTGGCTTTTTTGTCGAACTCATCCGATTTTTCAAAGTTGTCTTTGTTGAGATATACTAGTGCTAGCCCCGCATAACATGCACCAACGTCGGTATGTTTTTCGCCATACCGTTTTTTTCTGTTAGCCAATGCTTTTTCGAGCAGACCAATCGCCTCATCTCTTTCCCCCTTGGCTTCTTTAACCAGAGCCATGCCTTCCTGACAGTCGGCGACATCAGGATGGGATTCTCCGAATGTTCGCAATTTCACCTTCAACGCTTCTTCGTAAAGTTCCGAGGCTTTGTCATATTTGCTTTCGGCATCAAGCACAAAGGCGAGGCTGCATCGGATGGTGGCGACGTCAGGATGGTGAGGTCCTTTGGTGAGGATTATTTTCAAGGCGGTCTCAAAAGCCTCTTTTGCCTTTTGGTTTTCTCCTGAAAAGTAGTGAGCCACGCCCATGTTGTTGTAGACTACGCCAATATCTTGGTGGCGATTTCCTTGAATGGGCAACCTGTTGGCGAGTACGTACTGGTAACCTTTTAACGCGGTTTCATAGTCACCCGTCCTGCATAGGTTGTCTGACTTGCGCTGCATGACGGCCAATTCGTAAAGGCCTATGCGCTGTTGGCCAGCTACTGAGAGTACAGATGTGAAAATCAGAATGGTGGCGATGATTTCCGTTTTCATGAGGGCAATGGAGTCTTCTAAATTCAAGTAACGTTGCAATCTGTCCGATTGTATAATCAAACTCAATCAAAGTCTGTTCATTCAAGATAGTCAAGACCCTCGCCTTTTGCATGGTGCCTTCACTGAAAATAACCTTTATGACGAAATAACTTTGCCAAGAGGAGAATCTTCCTTTTGTTCAATCATACATTCTGGCGATAAGCAATCAACCTAGGAGAATAATTAGACATGACAAAATCCAACAGGACATTTATTGGAATTATTTTAATGCTTTCAGCAGCTCTCTTTGTGGGAGCAATTTGGGATAAGACCGAAGCAAAGCTGAAGGTCATCAAGGCAGGAGTGGATGAAAAAGGGCACCCGATATGCGTGAATAAAAGCCAAGTATATCTGTTTAAGAAAAACGAAGTGGAGAAAACCATCACATTCTTTTACCATGATCCTATCTCTGATGATGCTTCCGTAAAGAAGTCTTTCTCCGACGTCGACAACTTGAACAAGTACTGGGGCGAACTACTCAAGAGCTGGTAGCTAGCCTTTTGTTGTGCGACGAAAAAAGTCGCTAGACTTTGGCTCGTCTCGTCTTCGGAAATTATGATGCCCCGACTCTCATCTGGTTCATTAACAATTGACGCACTGCTGGAGTAACCGCGGTGGCGACAATGGTGCCAAAGGGGCTCTTCTCGTTCCACCGTTCATGTGCCGTTGCCAATTCGGCAAGGATCGCGGTTTGGTAACCGGAATCTGTGCCAATCATCCAAGACGCGGTCTCCATCGTTCAATGCCTCGGTCATGAAGGTGACATCGTAAAGTTGCGAGATGTTAATCCAAATCCGATTGATATCGGGTGATCAGTATAAGCTTCACCACGGCAACTTTCGGGAATGAATAGATGGGGTGCTACCTCTCGCTTGACTTCTCAACACCCGCTTGTCGTAAACACCTTACCTTCCGAGTTGTTGCTTTTCCATGATCTCGCGATTCTCGATGTGTGCGATAGGAAAGATTCCCATATCTGGCTTGCTCATATGGTTTACCTATATTGCACAAAAGCTACTCGATCAATAAGAGATGGTGCGGGCACCCGGGATCGAACCGGGGACACCAGCTTGGAAGGCTGGGGTTTTACCGCTAAACTATGCCCGCGTTTGTGAAGCTTCGACCTTTTAAGGTGTTGACGCTTTGGGTCAAGGTGAATTGATTTTTGAATGAGGTTATTGAACGCTTCGGTGGGGTAGGGAGTCGGATGATTTGCCTGCTTGGTCTTGGCGTCAATCACGGCGGATGCGGGTTCGCTAGAGTGGAAAAATATAAAGGGGATGGAATAATGAGTAAGAAATCGATGTGGATATTGGTGGGAGCAGCCTTCGTCTTGAATGTGGTGGGTCTCCTATGGATTCGAAATGAGGTCGTCGGACCTGTTGCCGGAATCGAAGCTGAGGAGGAATCGGTCTTGCGAGTTGCGGTTTTTCAGCCCGGAGAGGGCGAACTGGCCGAGGATGCGGACAAGCTGTTAATCGTATTTAACCGGGAGCTTGTTCCTGCCGCGGAGGTCGGTAAACCGATGGGATGGCAGCCTTTCTCGATGGAACCTCCCACGGAAGGACAATGGCTATGGAGTCGGACGAACGCGATGGAGTTTCGCCTGAAGAACCCCTTGCCCGTCGGTAATCGTTTCACCGCGAAAGCTTCGGCTCATTTCGCTGATCAACTTGGTGAACCCTTGGAAGGAAAAAGGGAATTTGTCTTTAATTCTTCCTCCCTCCGTGTCGAACATTGCTCGAATCTAGGTCGTGTTGATGGTAGGATTCGAGTGGAATTTCGCTTCAATCAGGACGTTGAGCCCGATGTTCTTTCCGCAAACCTTCAAGCGTCTACCGGCGATCCTGTGGCCAAGCTGAAAGGGGAAGTTCTCAGCAGCGGGCTTACTAGCCGTCACGTGGTGGCTTTTGAAGAGCCTAAAGATCGGCTTTTGGTAGTGAAGCTGAAGAATGGAATGGCAGGAGTGAGTGGGCCTCTTGGACTGAAGAAGGAATTTGTGAACGAAATCGAGCTTCGTCCCACTTTTGCCGCTCTGCCCGCACGTGCTCCTTGGCGCTGGGGGACGGAGGAAAAAACTTCGGTTGAGTTAAGATTTAACGAAATGCTCGATTCGTTACAGTCCACCCCCCGTATTTCGGTAACTCCAAAAGTAGAGGGGATGACGTCAACGCTTTCTGGATATGGTATTCGCCTTTATGGTTCATTTGGTTCTCCCATGCGGCACTATGTCGCCAGACTTGAGGGAGATATAAGATCATTTGACGGGCAGGTGTTGCCTGCAGGAACCAAGTTCCGTTTTAAGATGCCTAGCCGGTCGCCTTCGATCGAATTCGTCCGGTCTCGGGGTGTCCTTAGCCCAAAGGGTAACCTGAGTCTGGAATTGAAGACCGTTGCCGTTAGCGACGTCCGCCTTTCCGCGACCAAGGTCTATCCCAACAATTTGGCAGCTCACTTGCGTGGACAATATCTTAGTCGAGTCGGGCGGGAATTGTTTTCCGAGGTTGTGACGATTGAAGGTGGAGGCGCCAGTTCGTTGAAAACGACTCTTATCCGTTTGAGCGACTGGATCGATAAGCCTCTTGGGTTGTATTCGATTCAGGCGGAAGCCGAGAACCGAAGGTGGACGGACGACGATGCGGTCGTTGCCGTGACCGACCTGGCCATCACTACGAAAGCTCACCCCTCCGGCATTCTCACATGGGTTACCTCGTTGAGCGAAGGCAAACCCGTGGCGGGCGTGGAGGTGTCAGTACTTTCCACCAAGAACCAGATCTTGGCTACAGGCAAGACGGACGATCGTGGTCTGGTTGAACTTGGCGCTCCCAACAACCATCCGGATGGCGAACCATGGATTGTCCTCGCGGCGAAGGGGGATGACCTTAGTTTCCGCCGGCTTGACCAACGCAAGTGGGACTTGCCGACCGTAAATAAGGATGGTCGTGAACCTCCCAAGGGATTGGACGGTTTTCTTTATGCTGCTCGCGGGGTTCGTCGACCGGGCGACGCGGTGCAATTGACCGGGGTTATTCGGGACGATGCCGGTGAGGTGCCTGACCCGAATATACCTTTTGAGCTTCGTATCTATCGTCCCGATGGCAAATTGACTAAGACTTTGTCCATTAGCATAAGCGATGGCGGAACTTTCCATACTTCCTATGGCACTCCCGAGGAAGCCTGGACGGGAACATGGAGATTCGCACTGTCCTTGCCCGGTTCGGAAACGAGCATTGCGGAGACTACGACCGGGGTAGAGGCTTTCGTGCCTGTCCGCCTCGAAGTTAAGAGTGAAGCTGCCCAGTCGTGGTTCAGTCATGACCAAGCTCCCGAAGTTTCCATTTCCGCTCGCTATCTCTTTGGAGTTGCCGGGGCTGACCTGCCGTTTCAGGTCGCGGGGGATTGGTCGAAAGCCTCATTCGAGGCCGCGGGATTGGAAGACTTTTCTTTTGGAGACAAGGACCATCATGAGAAAGTTTCTATACGCTCCATTGATGGCATGACCGACGGAACCGGTTCGGCCAGCGTTTTCCTTCCGAGTGATCGGTTGTCACCCGGATTTTGGGAGACCGCCGGCTACGTTACGGTAAACTCGACGGGTGGCGCTTCCGTGAGCGATAGATTCAGCCTTCGCAAGCTTACCGCTTCACGTCTCGTCGGCGTGCGCGTTGCGAATGGAGGCAAACCGTCGGCGAGTGAGGCGTTTACGGTCGAGTTCGTGGCTGCCGGTCCACTTGCGGATGAAGTACCTGTTGGAAACGTAGAAGTCGTGTTGGAAAAACTCGAAACCGATTGGGTGATGCAACGCGTCGGTGGACATTGGACGTGGCATCGTCGCGAGGACGCCTTCGAGGTCACACGAAAGCTGGTTGAGAAAGTAGCGGGGGCAAGTGAGGATTTCGCTCGAGTTCAGATGACTTGTCCCGAACCGGGTACATGGCGCTTGGTTGTTCGCGACTTAGTCGGTGGAGCGGTGACTATAATACGCTTGGATGTTCCCGGAGCCGGTCAATCGGTCGCCGCCACGGGTTCTCCTCACCGAGTGGGATTGAGTCTCGAACGTGCCTCCTATCGTCCCGGCGATGTGGCTCGGGTTGCAGTGAAAGCACCCTTCGCGGGCGAATTGCTTTTGACACTTGAGACCGACCATGTCGCTTGGTCGCAAACATTTAACCTTTCGAAAACTCACGTGACCTTGGATGTTCCGCTTCCTGAAAGTATGCCCGGAGGCGCATTCGTTACGGCGTCCGTCGTCCGTCCACTTGACTTCGAATCCTCCGAGTGGAAACCCCATCGGGCTTACGGCATGGTCCGTTTGGCTACGGACTTTTCCAAAGAGCGTCTCGACGTTGAGTTGGATGTGCTCAACAAGGTGCAACCGGGTGCCGAGGTCACTGTTCGGGCCAGAGTGAAAGGTGACGAATCGACTTATGTTCATCTTTGGGCTGTGGACGAAGGAGTTTTGTCCGTAACCGACTACGAGACTCCCGACCCTACCGACCTATTCTATGGTCCTTGGCGGGCGAAGGTCGATTCGGGTGATCTTTACCTCGAATTGCTACCGGACCACAAGAGACCAAGCTCGATGGAAAGGTTTGGTGCCGGGGGGGGCTCCTCGCGTCGTTCACTCGTTAAGGCGAGATATCCAAAGACGGTCATTCTTTGGAATGAATTCGTGCTCTTGGGCAAGGACGGACTCGTGGAATCAAAATTTGCAATCCCATCCGATTTTACAGGCGAAATTCGCTTTATGGCCGTCGCTGTGGCTGGGAACTCCTATGGTTCCGCCGAGAGTGCCTTGACGGTAACTTCACCTCTTCTTGCGGAAACCTCTTTGCCTCGTTTTGTAGCCCCGGGGGATAAATTCCTCTCTCCTGTAACACTTTTCAACTCTACCGATGAAGACATTGTGGCCGAAACGGAATTCATTCTTTCCGGTCCTGCTCAATTGTTTGGCGACCCAAAACGGACTGTTGCCCTCGCCGCGGGTGGTTCAAGCACCATTTGGTTCGAAATGGAAGCCAAGCGCAACATGGGTTTGGCACTCGTCTCGGTAAAGGTATCGGGCAATGGACTCTTTGCAGAAGCTAGTGGGACTTTTCCTGTTCGTCCTGCCGCTACTTTGGACGCCGCTTACGAAACTTTCGTAATGAATGCCGGTGAGTCGCGGACAATCGACTTGCCCGAACGATTTCTTGCCGACGGGGCCAAGCGTATCGTCACGCTGTCGGCGTCTCCCGTCACGGACCTGAGACCTGCCCTCGACGATTTACTAGGTTTCCCATACGGTTGCGTGGAGCAGACCACAAGCAAGGTTATGCCATTGGCCTATGCCGCCAAGTTGCTTGGAGGAGGGAAAGGAGAGTTTGCCAAGGAAGCGGTTCTTGCGGGTATTGAAAGACTTTCCTCTATGCAGACTCGCTCAGGTGGTCTTGCCTATTGGCCTGGAGATCGAGAGCCAAACCTTTGGGGCACATGCTATGCGTCGACCTTCCTGATCGAGGCAAAAGCCGCAGGTCATTCCATCGACAAAGAATTTATCGATGAGTTGGTTGGCTACTTGCGCGAATCTTTGCGTTCGGGTGAAAACGATTTGCCCGAGCAAGCTTTCATTTGCCAAGTGCTTGCCACCTTTGGTCAACCGGAAACCTCTCGTCAGCGCTATCTCCTCGATCAAGTCGGGGTGCTCGATTTTGCCGGTAGGGCCCGTTTGGCAGGGGCATGGTTGGCGAGCGGACGGCCCGATCTCGCCCGCAAGTCGATTCCCGCCGACACTCTTTCCCAAACCGTTTCGCGCACCTTCAATCGTCGTCTCACCTCACAGACGGCAGCCGAGGCGATCTTGCTTTCAGTCCTTCTGGACTTGGACGACCAACACCCTTGGATAAGTGAACTCAAGCATCGTATCCTGCGAGGGCGAAGGAATGGTCATTGGCGGAGCACGTTGGATAATGGCCTTGCCATCGCCGCCCTCTGCAAACTGCAGGCTTCTGCCGAAAGCAATTCCGGTTCCTTCTCCGGAAAACTGACCGGACCCGGTGCGAAAGCCGTTGCTTTCTCGTCGGAGGAAACGACCGAAACCTCATTCGTCGGAAGTGGAGAAATTCGACTTTCTCCGGTGGGAGAGGGCAAACTCTACGTGTCCGTTCTGACCGAGGGTCTCGTTGCTCCCGAATCGGTAAAGCCCGTTAACGACGGTCTGGAAATTCTGCGCCGTTGGACCACCGCCGACGGGAAGATTCTTCGAGACTGGAAAGAAGAGGGTGGAAAGCCCGTGGAAGTGGAGGTCGGGGACTTGGTTTGGGTGGAGGTAAAGCTACAGACTCTCGACTTGGAGGCAGGCAATGTGGCCTTGGTCGATGCTTTGCCGGGTGGTTTTGCGGTAGAGAATCCTCGATTGGCGACGTCGGCCATGCGTTCTCCAAGTGAACCAACCCTTTTTACTAGCCAACCGGATCGTTCGGAGTTCCTCGACGACCGTGTCGTTCTTTTCGCCTCGGCCAAGCATCGTCCACAGGTTTTTCGATACGCCATTCGAGCAGTGGCTGGAGGGGAATTCCTTCTGCCCCCGATACAAGCGTCCTGTATGTACGATGAAAGTTTGCGATCTCTAGGGGGCATGGGTTCCGTAAAAGTGGCTGTACGATGAAAGTTTTCTGCTTGAGCGAGTGGCTTAAGCGATATCACTGGCGCATTCTCCTGACCTTCGCCGGAACGGGTGCTGGAATTTATTTTGCCTTGAACTGGTTTTTGTCGATCAATCCTTTCCCTATAGAACGATTGGAAGCCTCGCCCGAAAGTGGCATTTTAGTGGATCGGTCTGGTCGCGTCCTTACTAGAACATTGACCAAGGAAGAGCAATGGCGCCTGCCCATTTCTCTTAAAGAAATTTCTCCTTGGTTGACGCGAGCGACTATTGCTGTGGAGGACGAACGATTTCGCTTCCATTCCGGCGTGGACTTCTTGTCCGTTGCCCGTGCCTCCTTTCAAAACATATTCGCATTGGAGGTCGTTTCGGGTGCGAGTACATTGGATATGCAGTTGTGCCGCATGTTGGAACCTAGACCACGAACTTTCGGCGTGAAACTTTCCGAGGCGGCGCGGGCATGGCAGGCGGACGAGTATTTGTCAAAGGATGAAATTCTTCAGGCGTACTTGAATTTAGCGCCCTACGGGGGGAATCTAAATGGAGTGGAAGCGGCTTCGCGACGATACTTTGGCAAGTCCCCAAAGGAGCTTTCGTTGACCGAGGCCGCTCTGCTTTCCGGAATCCCTCAGTCTCCATCGCGTTTGCGACCTGATCGTTTTCCTGAAGCCGCCCAGCGGCGACGAGACAAGGTGCTCGAACGTATGTTTTCGGAGGGAATGATTTCCCGATCTGAGGCTGATGACGCAATGAGCGAGCCTGTTCGTCTGGAGACTCGACCACTGACGGGTGGGCAAAGTCGTCACTTCGTGATGGAAGCTTTGCGTCGGCGGCCTTCCGGTGGACAAACCTTTTTCGATCTTACGCTTCAGGCTGAAATCGAACACCTGTTGATTGAGCACGCGAAAAATTTGCCCAGTGCTTCCGAAGTGGCGACGGTTGTCATCGAACTTGAAAGCGGTGGTCTGACGGCAATGGTTGGAGGCGTGAACTTTGACGACCCGAATGGTGGTCAGGTGAACGCTGCCTTGGCATGGCGTTCTCCCGGATCTACCTTGAAGCCCTTCGTTTACGGGACGGCGGCATCCGAGCGTCGGTTGGATGGCGAGACTATTCTCTCCGACGCATCTGTCAGTTTTGGCGGATGGGCTCCAGGGAACTTTGATCGAACCTTTTCCGGTGAGGTTTGCGCGGGAGATGCCTTGCGTCGGTCACTCAATTTACCTGCTCTTCAGGTTGCCCGTGAGGTCGGAGCGGCCAAGGCGGCGGGCATGGCGGAGGGATGTGGTGTTCGTTTTAAGGGCGACCCCGTCGGTCGCGGTGGTCTTGCCTTCGTACTGGGTTCAGTAGAGACGCGTTTACTCGACCTCACCAACGCCTATGCCACATTGGGTCGGTCCGGCGTTCGCCGAAATATACGTACTTTTCTTGATGAGCCTGTTGTGGATGCTCGTATTCTGGATTCGGACGTGTGCGCTTGGTTAGGGTATGAATTGTCTTCTTGGCGCTTTCCTTCGACCGAGTTCGACAATCTTTCGCTGCAGTCGACTCCTTGGTTCATGCGTAAGACGGGTACCTCTTCCGGTCGCCGAGATGCATGGGCGGTGGGGCACAATGGTAAGTATGCCGTTGGCGTGTGGGTCGGTAGACTATCCGGAATGGGCGATGAAGCCTACGTAGGAGCAAAGGTAGCCGAACCTGTCCTTTCCCGGATCTTTGATCTTTCAAAGATCCGCGTGACGGAGGCTCCTGGAAAACCTATTCCTTGGACAGTTTCCCGACCGATTCCCTTACCCGGAGAAGATTTGAAGCTTTCCATCCTGTCTCCCGAATCCGGCGCTGTTTACCGCAAATTAGAAGATTTTTTGGAGATCCGGCCGAAAGCCAATCTAGATGGGGAGTTGCTATGGTTTCTTAACGGGAGTCCACTTGTAGGCACTGCGGTTAATCGAACTGCAGTGGGCATCGGTCGGCACGAGTTGCTCTGTCTTATGCCGACGGGAACTTATGCCCGTTCTCGTTTCGAGGTGCGTTAGCAGTCTCTTAAGCTAGTGCCTTGGCCGTTTCATCGAGGAAAAGCTGAGAGCCGACTCGGAAAGGAAAAGACGGCATACTTGTTGAAAAGCTTTTCATGGGAAAGCAGGCTTCCTCCAAAAATTGGAATTCTGCGCCTGCTCCTTTGCAAATGGGGTGACCCGCGGCGCAGTCCCAAGGTTTCGAGCGGTATTCGATGCAACCATCGAGTCGACCGGCTGCGACGTTGGCTAGACCGACGGCAGCTGAACCCGGACAGCGGATGCGCCATATGGTGAGTGCTTCTTTCAGTTTGTCTTGTGCCTCCGATGGGATTGGGAAGTGCATGCAAAAAGTTAGCTTTTCGTTTACGAGATCGGTGGTTGCCGTTATGGGACTGTCGCCCTCGACCGCTCCGAAGCTAGGACCACCTTGAAGGAGTAAGTCTCGTCCGTTGTCGTAGATGAATCCGTAGACGGGCATGCCTTCGTGAAGGAGACCCAGAGATATGCCACATTCGGGAATGCCGACTGCGTAGTTGTTTGTCCCGTCCACGGGGTCGAGCACCCAAGCGAATTCGGCGTGGAGGTCTCTGATTTCGGAGTCGTTTTCGCTTTCCTCTGAGCAATAGTCGTCTTTTGGAAAGTTCTTTGTGAGGTCCGTGAATATCTCGCGGGAGATTGTTTCGTCCACCACGGTTACTCGTGTTCCGTCTCCTTTCCATCGACTTTCGGCTTTCCCGATGTTTTCTCGAAAATAGCCTACTTGGTCGAGAACGGCTTTCTGTCCTGCTAGTATGCGGGATTGCAGAGATTCGTCAGCGTGACTGAGGTCGAGTGGATACTCGGATTGGTTTAAGGTTCCGTCCATTTACCTTCCTCTTTAATGAGACGAACGAGTCGGTCAACGGCTTCCTTTTCCGAGATGGCCGATTTTACACGATTTTTTCCGACGTAAAGATCGATTTTGCCTGGTGCTGAACCCACGTATCCGAAGTCGGCATCGGCCATTTCTCCCGGACCATTTACGATACAACCCATTACTGCGATCGTGACCCCCTTTAAGTGCGAGGTGCTTTCCTTTACGCGTTGGGTAGTGGACTGAAGGTCAAAGAGGGTGCGACCACAACTTGGGCACGCCACGAACTCAGTCTTTGAACTTCTTGCTCGCGCTCCCTGTAGGAGATTGTAGGCGAGAGCTCGAGAGCGATTGGAGTCGGGTGCATTCTCGACGGAGAGTATGTCGCCGATCCCGTCGCAAAGTAGGGAACCTGTCAGGATTGCGGAATCGAGGAGTCTGGAAGAAAAGAAATCTTCATCAGGATGAATGCGTGCTTCGTCGCTTGACCTTATCCAGATGGGGAAGGGTAGGTTGAGTTGTCTGAGTTGAGCGGCAAGGGCCCTGTAGGCTCCTACCGGATGCGCGAAAGTGGAGGTTTTCGACAAGGTGATTATTGGGGCGGAGCCTTGATGGGTTTTAAGGACTTCGCCCAGTGTGCCGTTGAGGTCGGTTGGTTCCAATGCAAGAGCGGATGTATGGTCTGCGTTTTCTGTTTCAGTAAGAAACGTGTGAAGATCCTCGGCTTGACTGGTAGCGAAGGCACGAAGGACAAGGATTTTCGGTGAACCTCGGTCGGAAGCTCTTGTCGGCAGTTCAAACTGTTCGCCTGGTTGATATTCCACTACGAGAAGGGGTAGGGAGCCAACAAGAGTTTCCCGTAAAGTCTCCAGGTGGGATAAATCTTTCTCGGACTTGAGCCTCAAGAGCAAGCCTTCGATTGGTGCATCCTTGTTTGCGGCTTGGGCTTTTGACAGGTCGGAAACGATATCTCGAAACTCCTCAAGGGGGCGTCCTGCCGGAACAATTACGCGAGGCGGTTCTTTCGGACCCACTTTGCAGTTTGGGCCAAAGGCCAAGTCGACACATTCCCGCCGCGTGAATTCAAAGGGGTCTATTCCTTCGTCGGGTTGCGCGTCGGTTTTGTTTTTTGCTCTTTGCCAAAGTGTCTCTGTTCTTGCCGCGAGATCTTGGGCGACCGGTATCTCATGTACCGGATCTTCGGTAAGCGACACTCGGATGGTGTCGCCTAGACCATCCAGCAGAAGAGATCCGATTCCCGTTGCACTCTTGATGCGAGCGTCCTCACCATCCCCTGCCTCGGTTACGCCAAGGTGGAGTGGATACTCCATGCTTTCATCGTTCATGAGAGCCACGACGAGCCTATAAGCCTCGATCATCACTTTCGGGTTGCTTGCCTTCATCGACAGGATGATTTCCCTATAATCGTGCGACTCTGCTATCCTAATGAACTCTAGAGCGGATTCGGCCATGCCTCGCGGAGTGTCGCCGAAGCGATTGAGGATACGATCGGATAGGGAACCGTGATTGGTGCCGATACGCATGGCTCGCCCTAGTTCCTTGCATCGTAGCACGAGTGGCGAAAAGGCTCCGTGGAGACGTTCGAGCTCTTCTTCGTATTCGAGGTCGGAGTATTCGCGTACGGCGAATTTTTTACGGTCGGCGTAGTTGCCTGGATTTACTCGAACTTTTTCCACATGCTTGGCGGCCTCCATCGCAGCTTGAGGAAGGAAATGAATGTCGGCGACGAGGGGAACGTCAAACCCGTCGACACGTACCTTTTTCGCGATTGCTGCGAGAGCCTCGGCGGCCCGTACGTTCTGGGCGGTAATTCGGACGATCTCGCAACCTGCTTCTACAAGTTCGATGGTTTGGCGTGAAGTGGCTTCCACGTCGAGAGTTTCAGTCGTGGTCATCGACTGTACGCGAATCGGGTTATCACCCCCAACGCCGATAGAACCTACCTTTACTTCACGAGTCGTTCTTCGAAGGGTACGTACTCGAGACAAGCAGTATGAGGAGGACGGCATCGTCCCGAATCGTTCAGAAGGGGAATAACCGCTGCAGGTCGAAGAAGGTGACGTACAGCATGAAGGAGAATAGCAGGGCTACGAATAAGATTTGCGCCCGTTCGAGGAAAGCCAAAGGCAGAGGTTGCCCTCGTAATTTCTCTATGGTGGCAAAGAGCATGTGACCTCCATCCAATACGGGAATGGGTAGTAGGTTCAGGATGGCGAGATTTACGTTGATGAAGACTACGAACCACAAGAGCTTCTTGAAGCCGATCTTGGCGAATATGCTCAGGTGATTGACGATTCCAACGGGCCCACTCATGTTGCGGAGCTTAACGTCGGACTGTGGACTGACTAGCCCCGAAAGGGTTAGGTACATGTCCTTCACTCGACCGTAAATAAGATGCATGGGGTTCGGATAGGTGGTCACGATCTTTTGCTTGGGTCGAAAACCTATCAGCGTGCGTTTGACCATTTCGTCGCCCTGTTCGATCTCTTTCACGGTAGGTGTAAGCGCGTAGGATTTTATCGGTCCATCCTCGCCTCCTTTACTAACGGTGAAGGCGACGCTGGCGTTCTCTTCGAGTTTGTCGAGGTAGTCTATCAGAAAACGGAATGATAGAATTGCTTTTCCATCTATTGCGACTGGCATATCGCCTATTTCAAGTCCGGCAGCTTCTCCTGGTAAACCAGGCGTAAGCTCTTCTACGAAAAAAGTTTCCCGAGGACCTATGCCGATAATGCGAAATTCTTCCCTACTTACGACTTCCGGACGGATGTCCAAGCTTTTGGAAGTGCCGTTGCGATCTATAAGCAAGGTAACCAGACGCTCACCGTCTTCCCGTGTCCTCTTTCCGGTCACAATGCGGTTTTGAATATCCATGAAGTCTTCCACGACAGCATTGTCGACTTTGAGGATTTTGTCTCCTGGGACTAGTCCCGCAACCATTCCCGGACCACGAACAGTTTCTCCCTCTTGAATCAATGGATTCCAACGTTCGACTTCCTCTGACACATAACCAACCTCAGTGCTGAGCTGAGCAGATGAAACGTCATAACCAAAAAACCAGAGTATGCACGAAAGCACAAAGGCGAATAGTACGTTGAAGACGGCTCCCATGACCGAAACGATCATTTTGTCGGCATAGCTGATCTTCGAGAATTGTTCTATTTTGTGTTCGTCTCCGTTCTCGTCCTCCTTTTCTTCTTCTTCTTCGTTCTCATCCCTTTCCTTTTCTTTTTCCGAGATCTGCTCTTCGGCTCCTTCCAGTCGGCCCATATCCGCCAACTGAGGGAGGGCTACGTATCCGCCGAAGGGTATTAAGGATAAACGGTATTCTACGCCATCACGCTCCCATCCGAAGATTTTTGGTCCAAAACCAATGGAGAAACGCTTGATCACCAATCCCCGGCGCTTAGCTGCGAGAAAGTGACCCAATTCATGAACGAATATGGTTATCCCCAAGGTGAGCAAGGCAACGAAGATAAAGCTGATGTCGTATAATAATGACACGAATTTAGGATGTGGTGGTGAAGTTAGTCCCTAAGCTTTTCCATTGCCAGTCTGCGGCTATCCGAATCTGCGGAGAGAACTTCTTCTATGTTTTTTGGGTCTCTATGTTGAATGTCGTTTAAAGTGGCTTCTATTATTGCCGGAATGTTGAGAAAGCCAATCCGATTTCGTAAAAAAGCATCGACTGCAATTTCGTTGGCGGCGTTGAATACGGTTGGGGCGATGCCTTCGGTTTGCATCGCCTCGCGAGCTAGGCGAAGACATGGGAATCTTTGAAGGTCGGGAGGAGCGAACGAAAGGTCGAGTGGTTCGAGAAAGTCGAGTGACTTGTCCACGCCTGATGCCCGATGGGGATATAGCAGGGCATGTTGGAGAGCGAAGGTCATTGACGGTGGAGTAAGTTGGGCCAATACGCATCCATCCACCAAGCGAACGAGAGAATGCACGAGGCTAGAGGGATGGATAACCACGTCGAGCCGTTCTGCAGGTAAACCGAAGAGCCAGTGAGCCTCTATCAGTTCCAAGCCCTTGTTTGCCATTGTTGCCGAATCTACCGTGATTTTCGGTCCCATCGACCAGTTCGGGTGGTCAAGGGCTTGCTTGGAAGAGACCGAAGCCATCTGTTCGAGTGAGAAATCGCGAAATGGACCACCCGATGCCGTCAGTATGATTCGATCGACGTCTCGTTCTGGCACCCCTTGCAGACATTGGAACACGGCGTTGTGCTCGCTGTCTGCGGGAATAATGCGAACTCCTGCTTTCCGAGCCGCCTCCATGACGAATTTACCGCCAACCACAAGAGCTTCCTTGTTGGCGAGAATTACGTCATTTCCACCTTGAATGGCAGCCAGAGTCGGGAGTAAACCCGCCGAGCCTACCACAGCGACCAAGGCGACGTCCGCTTCGGGCAAAGCGGCCAACTCTTCTAAACCACGAGCGCCTCTTCGCAGTGTGGCATTGCTCGGAACCGTTTGCACCTTTGAAACTTTTTCGGAAAGACACAGATCTTTGACTCCAAATTCCTCGGCGATGGCAAAAAGTCCTTCAGCATCCGAGTGGGCTGAAATTCCGACCAATTGCAACCTGTCGGGATGAGCTCGAAGTACTCGCAAGGCACTTTCTCCGATGGAACCGGTGGCTCCCAGCAGAACGACCTTCTTGGGGGCGCTCACCGCATTAAGGCCAAAAGTAGGAAATATCCCGTGGGCGCGGCCAAGATGAGACTGTCTGTAAGGTCGAGCATTCCGCCTATTCCGGGTATTGCTCCACCTGAATCCTTTATATTCGCCAGTCGCTTGAGCACAGAGGCGATCAAGTCGCCGATTACGGCGGCAACGGCTACTGGCAATGCAAGGATCGCAGCCGACCCCGGATCGAAGTTTACTCCCTCGAAAGAAACCAACTCGGGCCTGTAGTTTTGCAAGATCCAGGGGAGGAGAGCTCCTATGCCTGCGGAGGCTGCAATGCCTCCAACAAGTCCTTCGATGGTTTTTCCCGGACTTATTGAAGGAGCCATTTTGGTGCGACCTATCATCTTTCCCACCAGCAGAGCACCAATGTCACTGAACTTCGCCACGGCAAGTAACCACAAGCAGAAGAACAAGCCGAAACTCATGGTTGTTCCCGATGGAATCTCTTCGGACGTCTGCAGGATTCGAACGAAGTAGTGCAATAGAAAAGGTACGTAAACCAGACCGAAGAAAGTCGGAAGCAGGCGCTTGACGTACATGCCACGCTGGGCTTGTGGGAAAAGCACGGCGGCACCCGACATCATGAGCGCTCCTACCGCCAAAGCGTCCATTCCCGCACCTACTATATAATACCCCATCGGAATCAAAAAGGCTCCCGTGGCCAATCCTGAGATTCTATTTGCGGCGAATCCAAGTCGGCCCAGTAGGGCGTAGATTTCGAATTGAGTGCATACTGCCGCCACGGTCAAAATCCACATGGTTCCAGATTCGCCGAAACCTACCACTCCACCGATAACGATGCTCCACAGGATGACGGTTGAAAATACTCTGAGAATCATACGCTTACAGGAGTTTCGGATATACTTGATTTTAAGCGGATCTGCTCTCCCGTCTTGCCGTATCGCCGTTCTCGACTGGCGTAGTCTTGGAGAGCCAGGTGAAACTTGTCGGCAGTGAACTCGGGCCAAGGATCGGGAGTTACGTATATTTCCGCATAGGCCGCTTGAAGAAGAAGGAAATTGCTTAATCGATGTTCGCCCGAAGTGCGAATGATCAAGTCTGGGTCAGGGAGTTCTGCGGTATAAAGATAAGAGGAGAATGTATCCCAATTCAATTCCTTCGGAGAGGCTTTTCCTGAAGAAATTTTTTCGGCATAAACACGTATTGCATTCAAGGTTTCCTGCCTGCTGCCGTAGTTGAGGGCAAGAGTGAGGTTCCATGAATCGTTACTCTTCGTCTTTTCGACTGCTTCCTCTACGATCTTTTGAGCATATTCGGGGAGACCTGCAACATCTCCAATGGTTCGAAGCCTCACTCCGTCCTTTACCATGTTGCGAATCTCTTTTTTGAGGAATTCCCGTAAAAGTCGCATTAAGCCGGTTACTTCATCCTTTGGGCGATTCTGGTTTTCCACGCTAAAGGCGTACAAAGTCAAATAGGGAACATCCGCTTCTTTAGCAGCATCCACTACTCGCCTGACGTTTTCGACTCCTTTGTGATGGCCAAATAAGCGAGGTTTGCCTCGATTGCGAGCCCACCTTCCGTTACCATCCATGATGATGGCTACGTGTCGTGGGACTTCACCTTGTGAATCTTCTTCGATGAGAGTCATGGCAATTGAAATAGCATCACAACGCCTAATCACCTTATTGACAACGAGGAAAGCTTTTCTCAGATTATTTGTTATGAGCGAACCACTTCCAGAAAGCGAAATAGAGTCCCGATTGGTCAATCTCCAAGACTGGCGTCACGATGAAGACCATCTCAAGAAATCCTTTGCTTTTGGCAGCTTTCGGGATGCTATGGCCTTCATTGTTCGCCTTTCCTACGAAGCGGACCAACAAGATCATCATCCCGAGATCTTCAATTGCTATAATCGGGTTGAGATCGCTCTCAACACCCATGACGCCAAAGGCAAGGTCACCGAAAAGGACTTTTCTCTAGCCGCCGCGATCGATGCAATGGCCTGAAAACCAAGCATCTACTTCTTTTTCTTCGGTTTTGGTTTTTTGGATCTACTAACCGGGCGGGTGTCTTCGGGGACTTTGTAGAGTTGCCGAAGACGATCCAGTTCCGTTTTGAGTTCCTCAGTAAGGGCGTCGTATTTCGGTTGTCCGTAGATGTTCTTTAATTCGTTGGGATCTTTTTCTAGGTCGTACATTTCCCATGCGTCCAAGTTGTAGAAGAAGATGAGCTTGTGCTTGTCGGTACGAACGCCGTAGTGGCGGCGTACACTATGAGCTCCCGGGAATTCGTAATAATGGTAATAGAGGGACTTACGCCAGTCCGCCGGTTTTTTCCCTTTAAGTAGGGGAGCGAAAGACGCTCCCTGCATATCGCCGGGGATCTTGACACCGCACAAGTCTAGTGCAGTTTCGGCATAATCGAGGTTTTGCACCAAGTCGTAGTTTTTGCTTCCGGGCTTGATGACCATGGGCCAACGCACGAGGAGTGGAGTACGGAAGGATTCCTCGTACATCCAGCGCTTGTCGTACCAACCATGCTCGCCAAGGTACCAACCTTGGTCTGAGGAATAAATGACGACCGTGTTCTCGGCGAGTCCGCTTTTGTCCAGGTAGTCGAGAAGTCGCCCGACGTTTTCATCTACCGAATCGATGCAGCGCAGGTAGTCCTTTACGTAGCGTTGGTATTTCCACTTCAATAGGGCTTCGCCGTCCAGTTTCGCTTCTGTGAACGCCTTGTTCTTGGGCCCGTAAGCAGCGTCCCACTTTGCCTTTTGTTCGGGCGTGAGGTTTCCGGGAGTTCGAAGCTTTAGATCGTTCGACGAGAGATGGTTCCGGATCGTCATGGCCTGACTGGAGGCGGCGGATGATCGCGTCTTGTAATCATCACGAAGTGTTTCCGGTTCTGTGATTTCGACGCCGTCGTACTTGTTTAGGTGCTTGGGACCGGGTTGCCAATTGCGGTGCGGAGCCTTGTGCTGGCTCATGATGAAAAAGGGTTTGTCCTTGTCCCTTCCGTTTTTCAGCCAGTCGAGTGTGACGTCGGTGATGACGTCTGTAGTGTAACCGGTGATTTTCTTAACGCCTTCGGGCGTTTTCATGGGCGGATTGTAGTAAGGACCTTGTCCCTGAAGCACTTGCCAGAAATCAAAGCCGGTGGGGTCGCTCTTGAGGTGCCATTTTCCGATCATTGCAGTTTGGTATCCACCTTTTTGAAGTAGCTTCGGAAAGGTTTGCTGGCCTCCGTCGAAGCGCATGCCATTGGTCAATTGACCGTTCAGGTGGCTGTGTTTCCCGGTAAGGATTACGGCTCGGCTCGGGGCGCAGATGGAATTGGTGACAAAGGCGCGATGGAAGATCATGCCCTCGTTGGCGATTCTATCGATATTAGGAGTCCTGTTCCTGTTGGACCCGTAGGCCGATATGGCCTGATAGGCGTGATCATCGGCAAAGAGAAACAATACGTTGGGTCTTCCTTGCTTTTGGCCTTTCAGACCTTGTTGGCCCAATGCCGTCAAAACTGAGAGTAGAAGGTATGATTTAACTTTCATTAGAATTTAGGGTGTTGTTGCTCGGTGTGAAAGCAATACGTAAATTGAAAGTTGGGCATTGAATAATCCCCATGTTTAGCAAGAATGCACCCGTCTCATGATTGATTTTTCCGACAAAAGTTATCACTTTTTCGAGCCTAAGCCCAATCGATGTGTGGAAGCTTTTCTTCGTTGGATGAACCGCAAGTTTTATTTGAGAGGGACAACGAATCTTATTAAAGAAGTCGTTGTCATGAATCCGGAGATGGTTGTGGAAGCAAGAAAACATGCGGGCAATCGTCTACTTTTTCTTCCCAATCATCCTACTCATAGTGATCCGCCAATCATGATCGAGGTTTTCAGGCAGCTGGGTTTGCCCGTTTCCTTCATGGCTGCCTATGACATTTTTCTTCAGAGCAAACTTAACGCTTGGTGCATGCAGCGCACGGGATGCTTTTCTGTGGATCGAGAGGGAAGTGATCGTAAATCGATGAAGGAGGCGCTTCGTTTATTGAAGGAAGGTGAGCGTGGATTGATCATTTTCCCAGAGGGCAATGTTTACCTAACAAACGATAAGGTGACCCCCTTTCTCGATGGTCCCGCCTTCATCGGTTTGAAGGCACAGCAGAATTTGGGAGACGATCACCCCGTTTTTGCTATCCCCGTAAGCTTGAAGGTTACCCACTTATCGAATGCTGCGGGTGAAGTTGTGGCTTTGTTTCGTCGATTGGCTATCGAGGTGAACGAAGATTACGACGAGTCGTCCGATCACGTAACTGAGGTCAAGCGTCTCGGTTGGTTCGCATTGAAAAAGGTGATGAGTGGTTTGGCCAAACCTTTGGATGGTGAAGTGGGAGACGACTTGGCCGGTGAGCTTAGAAACATTGCTAGACAGTTGATGGAGAAGCTTGAATTGGAGCTCGAGTTGTCCGCTAAGGATGGGGAAGACTTGGTCGATCGCATCCGAAGGATTCGTCGCAGAATTCACGCCCTTAGGATTGCGGACAAGCCGACACTGGCCGACTTCAAGGCTCGAACCTTGGCAGCGGAGGCGATGCTGGCCTTTCGTCTACTGAGTTACCCCGGTACATACCTTGAGGAAAATCCGACCCTCGACCGCATGGGTGAAACGATACAGAAAGTGCTTGAGGATCTCGGTTCTGCCATTCTTCCACCTTACGCAGGTCGTAGGGCTCTAGTCCGTTTTGGCGAACCCATTGATCTTGCTGCTGAATCTGCTAACGGGAAAGGCCGCGTCCAAGTCGCGGAACTCTCCAGAAGGTTCGAAATAGCTGTTCAAGACGGTCTCGACCTTCTTGACTTCGATAACGATTGCATCGGTGGCGAATCTTTCCAATCACTTTTGTCGTGAATAAAACAGGCAAACGTTTGCGGGATGCAGTTTGGCTGTTGATTGCCCAGACAATCGGAGCTTTCAACGACAATGTGGTAAAGTCGATGCTGCTCCTGATGGCGTTAGCATTGTTCGACAAAGATGTAATGGGTCGGGTGAATTCACAACTTGCTTTGATGATTCCGGCCACGTTCGTGCTGTTTGGTCCTTTGGCCGGGTGGTTGTCGGATCGATATTCTAAGAGGTCTGTAGTCAGTCTTGCACTTCTTGCTCAGGTGGCGGGTTTGCTCGTGATCGGTATTGGCATAGGAACGAAGTCGTTGAACTTGGCAATACTGGGTTTCTTTCTGTTGGCCACTCAGTCCGCAATGTTGTCTCCGGGAAAAAAAGGCATCCTCAAGGAATTGGTAGGCTCGGAGAAACTCGGCATGGCTGTGGGTTGGATGGAAATGCTCACGATGGTGGGAATCCTAGGCGGAATTTTCATTGGCGCCGAGATCTTCGTTGCTCTCAGCGAGGAGCGCACTGCTTGGGATGCCGGGCAGTTGGTTGTCTTTGCGGTGGCGGGATTGGCTTTCTTCTCTTGGCTAATCTTCAAGCCTACGCCTCGCACCGAGCCTAAAAGCGCCAAACCATTCGAAATCTTCATTCTTGTGAGCCACTTCGGCGCCTTGCGTGAACTTCGGTCTTCGCGCCCTTTGCTTCTGGCAGCCCTTGGAGACGCTTGGTTCTGGGCTTTTGGTGGTTTCTTCTTTCTGGTTCTAGTCGAGTGGGCTTCCCTAGTCGGGGATGAGGGACGTTTTGGAACTTGGTTCGGGCTATTGGGACTTGGCATTATGCTTGGTAGCATGATTTCCGCCTACGTGGGTAGGGGTAGAGTAGAGCTTGGGATCGTTCCTCTTGGCGCATTGGCGATGCCGGTGACCTTGATCTGCCTGACTCTTTCGGATCCGATGAGCACTAGCTTCAAAGTGTGTTGCGTTTTGCTTGGCATAGGAGGGGCATTCTTTTTCGTTCCTCTCAATGCCTTTCTTCAGGACCGGGCGGGCGACGAGAGGCGTGGTCGGGTAGTGGCCGCTTCCAACCTTCTCACGAATTTGCTGAGCATTGTATTTATTGGAATTCATTACTTTTTGTCAGGCAAACTGAATTTGAATCCGATCGAGGAGCTTTGGGTTATGACTGTTCCCGCTGTCTTGATTGCCGGTTACGTGTGGTATTTGTTGCCCGAGGAAATTTTTAGAATAGCGACAAGAGCTCTAACCCGAATTTTTTACCGATTGAGCGTCAAGGGGGTGGAGAACCTTCCGAAAAAAGGGGGAGCGTTGATTCTTTGCAATCACGTGTCTTACGCCGATCCGGTGATGATTGGAGTGAGTCTGCCCCGTTATCTGCAGTTCATCGCCTTTTCCGGTCTTGCTGAAAGCTGTTTGGTTCGTTTTGTGTTTCGTCTCACTTCAGCCATTCCCGTTTCTCCGAGTCGTGCTAAGGAAGCCATCGTGAAATCTTCGGAGAAATTACGTTCCGGCGATGCAATTTGTATTTTTCCCGAGGGTGGGATTTCTCGGGTCGGGCCGTTGCTTGGATTTAAGAAGGGTTTCGAGTTGATCGCTCGCAAGGGGAAATCGCCCGTTGTTCCGGCATATCTAGACGGTGTGTGGGGATCGATTTTTAGTTTTTCCGATGGGAAGTTCCTACGGAAATGGCCTCGACGAATTCCTTATCCCGTTCGTTTTCACGTCGGCGAACCAATTCCCGCGAAGGAAGCCACTGTCGATCAAGTCCGCCGTTCGATGTTTCGCTTGGCTAGGGAAGCGTTTTCGGAACGGAAGGACTTGGAGCGACCTTTAAGTTTGTCGGTCAAGTCTGCCTTGTTGCGAGACCGCTCAGCCCCATTCTTGGTGGAGGTCTGCGGGGAAATTTGGACCCGAGAAGAGTTTTACGCGAAAGCCAAGAATCTGACTGGTTCCGAAGTGAAGGTAGAAGAAGTAGAAGGTGTCGATTCTATTTCCGATACTTGCCTCTACTTGGCTGGTTGCTCTCTCCGTGATGAGGGAATTCAGACTGCAGGAATCTCTTGGCCGACACCCGAATTGATTGCAAGCGTCATGCGTATCATGGAGACCAATCTTTGGCATGAGCCTGCTTTTCGAATTCAAATGGAAGGGTCATTCGATTCGGCTTGGGATCAAACTTGGTGCTTGTGGGCCCCCCTGTTGGGAGATTTGTCCGTCAAGGAAGAGGGGGATGGAACGCTCACCCTCGGTAATGCCGGAGACTTGAACTCATTTGCCGCCAAAACTTTTACTGGTCTTGCGATATCCGGTTTAGGTGTGGTGGCGATGAATCTTCCCGACCCTCCCGAGGATATTAATCCTGATGATCAAAAAGGAGCTGCCGAGGGATCGGTTGGCCGAATTCTGCCCGGAGTGGAGGCTCGGGTGGTGTCCGATGGTTCGGGCGAGGAATTGCCGGTGGGTGAGGAAGGTGATCTTCAATTAGCCTGTGTCTCGGGAGCATGGACATCAGCAAATCTTAAGGCTCGTTTCGACATGGAAGGATTTCTTTGGTTGACGGGAACTTGACCTAGCTCTTCGTTTTGTCTTTTCCCTCTTTCCACGGGGCAGTCTTTTTGTTATTTATGGTAAGCTTTGGCAAAGCCAGGAATTCTCAGCTTCCCGAACTTCATTTATGACAAAATCCTATTTCCCGGAAGAATCCATTACCTTTGTCCGCAATGTCGACTTGTTGCGGGGGCATCGTGTTGCTGTTTTGGGACACCGCAGACCCGATGGTGATTGTATTGGTTCTCAAGTCGCCCTCACAAGGGTACTAAACGCTACAGGTATTGAAGCATTCGCGGTGAACATCGATCCTGTTCCGAGAACCCTGAAGTCTTTTGTCGGAGATACGCCGTTCTTCCTAGCTGGCGGTTTGCCTGCGGGCGAATTTCTCGCCGTCTCGGTAGATTGCGCTGACCATGCTAGGGTAGGGGGTTCCGTTCGTGATCAATTTCCCAATGTCCGTCTGAATATCGACCACCATGTTTCCAATACTCTCTACGCGGAAGAGAATATTATTCTGCCCGAGGCTTGTGCAACAGGAGAAATTCTTGCGGGCCTTTTCTTCGATAACGAGTTGGCGGTGGATTCTGTAGCTGCCCAAGCGCTTTACTTAGGAATCGCGACCGATACTGGACAGTTTTGTTATTCCGGCACCACGGCCAGTGTGTTCGACATATGCAGGAGGTTGTGCGAACTTGGCGCCAGTCCTTCACAAGCTGCCCATGAGCTTTACGAAAAAGAGAAACCGGGTCGCATTCAGTTGCTACAACGTTTTCTCGCCAGTTTTCGAATGGAGCATGGAAATCGCGTTTGCATTGGATCGATTACCGATGACTTTTATGTGGAAACTGGTACTACGCCCGAAGACGCAGAAAATTTTGTCGATTATTCCCGTTCTCTCGATGGCGTCGAAATCGGAAGCCTTCTCGAGGAGCGTAACGGTCAGTTGAAAGGAAGTCTAAGAGCGAAGGAGCATCGTTATCGTGTAGACCTCTTGGCCAAGCAGTTTTCTGGCGGAGGTCATGCTTGTGCGGCTGGGTTTAACGTGGAACGGAAACTGGAGGATTTTTTTCCTGAATTTGTAACTGCCATTGGTGAACACTTGAGGCAGGTTGATACCGGAGGGCTTTCCTGATGAATCAAAGAAGCGGCGATTTCGAGGGCATATTACTTGTCGATAAACCACAGGGGATAACTTCTCACGACGTCGTCGACCGTTTGCGGCGCAAGATTAGCATGAAGCGCATCGGTCACGCCGGCACACTTGACCCTATGGCGACCGGACTTTTGATTATGCTAATTGGGAAGGCTACCAAGACATCGCAATATCTGATTAGCCTAGGCAAGACTTATGAGGGAACCATTCAGTTTGGTATCGAGACCGATAGTCAGGACGCCGATGGCACGATAGTGGTCGAGAAACCTTTGCCAAATGATTTTTCCACTGAAAGAGTCAGTAAGGAGATGGAGGGATTTCTTGGCGACCAATACCAGCTCCCTCCTATGTTTTCCGCCAAGAAAATCGATGGTGTGCCACTTTACAAGATGGCTCGGAAAGGTAAGACCGTGGAGCGCGAGCCGCGCTTCATTCGCATCAACAAATTCGAGCTTCTTCGTTTTGAATCGCCTTCGGTCGACTTTCGGTTGTCGAGCAGCAAAGGCACTTACGTGAGAACCGTAGCCCATGACCTAGGCCAGAATCTTGGTTGCGGAGCTCACCTAATCTCATTGAGGCGTACCCACATCGACCAGTTCGACATCGAGGACGGGAGAACTCTCGAGACCATTGAGAAAAGCCCTCTTTCTGAATTCGGCGACATGCTTATTCCCGTACACAAGGCAGTTCCTTCGCACGTGCTGTGAACCTTCCCTTGGTCGTCGGTTCCCTTGCCGAGCTGGGAGAACGGGAATCGAAACCGATTTGCTTAGCCATCGGTATGTTCGATGGGGTTCATCGGGGGCATCGAGCGGTGCTTGAACTCGCCGTTAATGAAGCTCGCTCTTTGAATGGTCTCGCAGCGGTTCTCACTTTTCCCGAGCACCCCGCCAAGTTTCTAAGACCCGGGAAAGAGCCTCCCCTGCTTATGGATGCTGAGACGAAGACCAAGTCTTTGCTAGATGCAGGGGCCGATTCCGTGGTTCTCAGGACCTTTGACGAGTCCTTTGCCGATGTTCCTTACGAAGACTTCATCGCTTATATGAAAGACAACGTGACCTCTCTTCACTGTGTTTGCGTGGGAGAGAATTTCAATTTTGGTAAGGATCGAATGGGCGAAGCCGATTATTTGCGAAAGAACGGCGAACATTATGGGTTGAAGGTTTACGTAGCCGATGGAATTCTTGATGGCGAAGAACCCATTAGCAGTTCTCGTATCCGTAAAGCCTTGGCTGCTGGCGAGATCGAGGAGGTCAACCACATGCTTGGCTATTCATATCATACCTGTGGCACGGTTGTCGAAGGTCGAGGCTTGGGTAGTGGAATGGGTTTCCCCACTCTCAATATACCTTTTGCGCCTGAGGCTCGTCCCGCTTATGGCGTCTATTTAGTCAAGGTCATCTGCCCGAATCTTTCTGAGCCTAAACACGCGGTGGCCAACTATGGTGTTCGTCCGACGATCGAAGGAGTGGATGTTCAGCCGCTCTTGGAAGTGCACCTCCTTGGGGAAGATGACTTTTCATCTTACAAGCCCGGTGACGAACTTTTCGTGAAAATGCTTCGCTTTCTCCGCCTCGAATGCAAGTTTGATTCCCTCGATTCCTTGAAAACCCAAATTGCCGCTGATAAGATAGAGGCTGAAAAGCTTGTCCTCATGCTTTAGTACAAGGGGCGGTGTAGGGTAACCTTTATCTTTGGGTTGAGCTTTCGCAACGCCTGTATCCCGTCCGGCCCAAATCCC
>MDTC01036848.1_pt1 | contig 30304 bp, 26 predicted proteins | sample 811181 | NCBI WGS metagenome assembly MDTC01 (sample SAMN05326644, study PRJNA326480) | marine metagenome | isolation source: seawater | place: Pacific Ocean: North | collected 2011 | reverse complement strand
GAAGCGCACCGCGGAGGCCCTCTGGGCCTATGGCAGGACCTGGCTCCATCGGGAGATCAAGAATCCCTCCTTGAGAAGCCTCAATTTGTCAATTCTCTGCGGATTCCCACCATTATCCACGCATGCACATGACAACCCATCCTGAATCCTCCCCATGAACAAGTCCCTCACCCTCCACGTCTTCTACGCCTGCTGGATATGAAACTAACCGTTGTCTAACGGGACACGCTTTCGTATTCCGTCGCCGCCGGAACGACTTCCTCTATGACCGACTCTTCCTCTGATCGGGATCCCGATGACGCCTTGGACGTGTCGCTCATGGCAAAGGTGGCGCAAGGCGACCACGAGGCCTTCGAGGAACTCGTGACCCGGCACCAGTATGCGGTGGTGGGCACGGTGGCCAAAATGCTGGGAAATCCCAGCGAGGCAGAGGACGTTGCGCAACAGGTCTTCCTGCGCCTTTGGAAGAGCGCTCCCCGCTACCGGGCAACAGCCAAGTTCACCACCTATCTCTTCACCATCACCCGGAACCTCGTCTTCAACGAATCACGCAGGAAATTCCGCCGCAGTGAGCAATCCCTTGAGGAACAGGAAGACGACTGGCATCAGCAGTTTCCGGAAGAGGGTCATGCTCACCCTGACCAGCAGCTGCTGCAGTCCGAACTGCAGCAGGCGGTTGATCGGGCCATTGCCGACCTGCCCGAAAAACAACGCATGGCAGTAGTCCTGCGTCGTTACGAGCACATGCCCTACGATGAAATCGCTGAAGTGCTGGGCCTTTCAGTTTCAGCGGTCAAGAGTCAGCTCTTTCGTGCCCGGAGCAGCCTGAGGGAAACCCTTAAGCATTATCTGGATCAGGATTCTCGCGACCAGGAAATCGGCTAGCCTGGCGGTTCTTCGGCCCCGGGCGCTCGACTAGGTTTGTCCCTCCCGGCGTCGGTCAGGACACGCCAATCCAATTCCCCCGAATCTATCCGTTGGTTCTCATATTCGAATACCGCATCTTCGTTACGCGGATCGATATGAGCGGCCAATTCGATGAAGCATCGGGCCAGAAGCCTCTCGCTCTCGTTGTCGTTGTTGCTTTTGAGGAGGAGCTTGGCCCGGGTCATCAGAAGTCGTGCAAAGGTGCGTGGGTTGTAGTCGCCCTTCTTGATTTCAGGGATCACCCCCTCACGCAGTTGAAAATTGACCACCACGGCCTGCTTGTTGCGACGCTCCAGGTGAAGGGCCAGCGCCAGGATACGCCGCGCGCTTTCCAGGGACTCCTTGCTTGCCTTCTTGGTGGAGACCAGGTTGGCCGCATAGGTCGCGAGGTTGGTGGCATAATTATGTCGCTCCTGCGCCAGCATCACGCTGTCGTCGAAGATCACCTTCTGCACGATGGGAGACTGGTAGGCGAAGGCGGAGGGACTCTTCTCCGATTGTCCACAGATGATGGACACCGAAAGAAGCATGACTACCATTGCTTGCTTCAACATTCGAATCGTTCATATAGTCCGTTTGAAAGGATCTCTTCGCAAGTGGCAAATCCAGCCCGTTCCCACGACAAGGAGCACTACCGTGAACTGCTTCAAACGCTCCTCACCGCTTCCGGAAGGGAAGAGCGGGACGAGTGGAGCAGTCGCATCTGTCACTGGTTGACCCATTGGATTCCGTCGTTACGCAAGGTAAGGACGATCGCCACGTATGCCGCACTGGAGACTGAAGTCGACCTTGGCCCCCTGCATGCCGGCCTGCAGGGCCGCTTCCAGTTCGCCTACCCACTCGTGGTAGACCGCACCCTGCGCTTTTACCGAGTGGCAGATCCCAACGAGTTGCGGACAGGCACCTTTGGTGTCCCTGAACCTGATCCCCGGGTGCACGCCGCGGCAGGACCGGATGAATTGGATCTCTGTCTCTGCCCGGGAATGGGCTTCACCCGCGGGGGAGTGCGACTCGGACGCGGCAAGGCCTACTACGATTCAGTTCTCCCCCAACTCCCTTCCTCCGTGTTCCGGGTAGGCATCGCCTTCGAATTGCAGGTCCGCGATTCCCTTCCCCGCGAAGCCCACGACGTCCTCATGACGCACCTCGGCACCGAAGAAGGCCTCAGGCCCATTCCGGCAGCTTCATCTTGAAGCGCGGGATACGCACGAAGACCCGCTTTCCTTCTTCGGTCAGTCCAAAGAAGGACCCCTCGGCGTGTCCACTGCCGCGAGCCACATGATAACTGTTGTAGGAAAATTCCTCGCCCGGACCCAGATTGGGCGTCTGCCCCACCACTCCGTCACCCTCGACCACGATCACCTCCTCGGTCTGATCCTCATGGACCAGCCACTTGCGGCCCTGAATGCTGATTCGTTCGGCTGAATGATTCCGGATATTGAGGAAGTAGACAAAGGGATGAGGACGGTCGTCCGGGTGATCGAGGCTCGGCATATAGATGACATCGTCAACCACCACGCTCAAGCCATCCAGTTCTTCAAAGGAAGCGTCCACCGCCCTGCACTCTAGTGCGCCGCAGGGAGTTGCCAAGGACAAGGTTGCTTGCGACCTCAGCCACACCCCCTATTCTCTTCCCATGTCCGGCCCGCCCGTCGCCCTGAGCATCGCTGGATCTGATTGCTGTGCCGGGGCCGGGATCCAGGCCGATCTCAAAACCTTCTCGCTTTTGGGCGTGCATGGGGTGACGGCGGTCAGCGCGGTGGTGGCCGAGACGCCCCGGATGGTGCATGGCATCTACCATCTGTCCCCGGCGGCGCTCCAGGAGCAGATTCGTATCCTTCTCGACTGCTATCCGGTGGCAGCCATCAAGACCGGCCTCCTGGGATCGGCTCCCCATGTCACGGCGGTGGCCGAATTGCTGGAGGGACGGGAGCAACCCCTGGTTGTTGATCCCGTGCTCGGCTCCTCCACGGGCACGCTCTTTGCCTCGGAGGAGGTCATCAGTGCCTACCGTGAGCGACTCCTCCCCATCGCCACCCTCGTGACGCCCAATCTCCCGGAAGCCGAGCGACTCCTTGACGACCGGGCGGAACCCGCCCCCCCTGATGAACATCCCGCTCTCGGGGTGACCCGGCAACTTGCCCGGGAACTGGGCACGACCGTTCTCCTAACCGGCGGACACAGTATCTGGAACGATCAAGCCACTGACATATTATGCCATCGTGATGAGATCCACTACTTCAGCCATTCGAGGATTGATATTCCCGGAGCCCACGGCACCGGTTGCGCCTACTCCGCTGCCATCACCGGCTTCCTCGCCCGTGGTCTTGATATGAAGAAGGCCATCGCCGGCGCGAAGACTCACGTGACCCGGGTTCTTCGCAGCTCCTACACGTGGCCTGGCGTAGCCCCGGACAATTCAGTGCGTACCCTCAATCAACTGCCGGACACAATCTTCGATTCAGGGGAAAGCAAATAGTTGCGGGCGCAGGAATTCTGGTCACAGTTCCGGAGTGGAACCTGATCCCTACGCCGATTTCCACTCTGCCGAAACAGGCGGCCCCTTTCGGGATTGCATCAGTTGTGGGCTGGATCTCGATCACGATCCGGAACTCCCTTACCTCGTCGCCAAGAGCTTTCGACGGGGCGAGTGCACCTTCGAGTATGCCATCTGCGACGATTGCCGTTCCAACATGGCCCAGGAATTCTCCAGCGAATCCCGACAGGCTCTTGCGCGGTTCTTTGAGGAACACGTGAACGTGCGCGAGCGTTCCATTTTCCTGGCCTTCGGTGACAAACCCGCACCCTGGATAGAGAAATGTGCCTCCTGCGAGATCCCGCGCAACCAACTGGAGAGCTATTCGCTGGGCGGAGTGCTCCTCGGCAGAAACATGATCTACGACCCCTACCCGCTGTGCCTCTGTGGCAGGTGCGAGGAGGCAATCCAGGGACTCCTCTCCCAGAAAACCCGGGGGATGTGGGACGACTTCGTGGACACCCACTTCGATGGCCCCCCCGCCAACGTGGAAGATCTCCCTGTCAGGGGCCGTCCGGTCCCGTTCTAGCCTCCAGTCCCGTATGAGCGCCACCCCCGGGACAGAGTGGCAGCCCCGCAAGGACTTGAACCTTGAATGACTGAACCAAAATCAGCTGTGTTACCAATTACACCACAGGGCTTTTGACTGCCGCAGCGCTAGATAGGGTGAATCCGGGAGAGATTCAACCCAGAATGCACGAAAGCACAGCAAGCCACTTGACTCTCCGCCCCCCGGTCGAGAGGTTCTCGCCCACAGCAGAAGATGGAATTTGGTGGCCTGATCGAACAACGCCGGAAACGCCTGGCGGAACTGGAGGAACTCATCTCCCAGCCGGACTTTTACAACGACCAAAAGGCCGCTGCGGAAGTGATGCGGGAGCATCGTGGACTCCAGAAGCTCATGAACCTCTGGGAAACCTACCAATCCGCGAACCGGAATCTGGAGGAGAACCGCGAACTGGCAAAAGACGAAGACAGCGAGATCGCGGCTATGGCACTCGAGGAGATTCCGACCCTTGAAGCGACCCTCCCCGGGTTGGAGGAAAACCTGCAATATGCCCTCCTGCCCCAGGATCCAACCGAGGAACGCAATGCGCTCGTGGAAATCCGGGCGGGCGCGGGTGGCGACGAGGCCTCCCTCTTTGCAGGAGAGGTCATGCGGATGTACGAACGCTACGCTGAGAATTGCGGTTGGAGATGCGAGCACCTGGAGAGCAGTCCATCCGAAGTAGGGGGCTACAAGGAGGTGGTGCTCAAGGTAAGCGGAGACGAGGTCTTCCGACGCATGAAGTATGAAAGCGGTGTCCACCGCGTCCAACGTGTGCCCACCACCGAGACGCAGGGACGCATTCACACCTCCACCGTGACAGTAGCGGTGATGCCCGAAGCGCAGGACGTCGATATTGAACTGAAGATGGATGAGTTGCAGATTCAGGCCACTCGCTCAAGTGGACCGGGAGGACAGCACGTCAACACCACCGACTCTGCGGTACAGATCACCCACCTTCCCAGCGGAATCCAGGTGAAATGCCAGGACGGGAGGAGTCAGGGACAGAACAAGGAGAAGGCCCTTGAGATTCTCCGCTCCAAACTGTTTGAAGCGAAACAGCACGAGGAGCAGGAGAAATACTCGGCCCAGCGCCGCGCCCTGATTGGCTCAGGTGATCGATCCGAGAAGATCCGGACCTATAATTTCCCGCAATCCCGTGTCACTGATCATCGTATCAACCATACCTCCCACAACCTGGAGGGAATTCTGGCCGGTTCGGTCGAGGAGTTCACCGAGGAGTTGCAGAAGGCGGAGATGTCCCAACGTCTCGCTGAATCCGGCTTGAAGGCCGAATAAGAGAAAAGGTGCCATCCTCATCCCATGAAGACCGTCTTGGAATGCATCGAAAGCGGGACTGCCTACCTCCGGGATCGAGGTGTCGACGGGGCCAGACGTAGCATGGAGTGGCTGGTGGCCCGGCAAATGGAATGCAGTCGCATCGAGCTCTACACTCAGTTCGACCGTCCCATGACCGAAGGCGAACTTGTGCCGCTGCGGGAACTCCTCAAACGACGTGGTCAGGGAGAACCACTCCAGCATCTCCTCGGGACGGTGGAGTTCTGCGGCCGGGAGTTCCTCTGTGATCAACGGGCACTGATCCCTCGACCCGAAACCGAGGAACTGGTGGAGGAGGTCCTGAAACTGGAATTCCCCCGCCCCGCACGCATCCTCGACATGGGAACAGGCAGTGGTGTGATCGGGATCACCATCTCCCTGTCCCTCGCTGACGACTGCCGGGAGGCCGTTCTCGCCGACATCTCTGCCGATGCGCTCGGACTGGCCCGTGAAAACGCGGAAAGGCACCACCAGGATCCGACCCTCCTGCAAAGCAACTTTTTTGCCGAGGTTGACGGAACCTTCGATTTGATTGTGGCTAACCTCCCCTACATCGCCGACGGGGAAAGGGAGCGCCTCTCCCGGGAAGTTTCCCACGACCCGGATCAGGCTCTCTTTGCCGGATCAGATGGCCTGGATGCCTTCCGGCGGTTTCTCCCTGAAGCTTCCGCCCACCTCGTTCCCGGTGGATGGCTTGCCCTTGAAATTGGCGCCACCCAGGGAGACCAAGTGATGTCCCTGGCCGCCAAGTCCGCACTGAAGTCCATTCGTCTGACTCAGGATCTCTCCGGAAATCCCCGCTTTGTCTTTGCGCAAGCAGTCGGTCATGCCGAGAATAGCTCCACTCCCCACTAAATGGATAAACTTCTCGTGCACGGAAACGGATCCCTCAAGGGGGCCATCAATATCTCGGGATCGAAGAATGCTTCCCTGCCCATCCTGGCGGCCACTCTTCTTTCAAACGAGCCTTCCATCGTGCGCAGGGTTCCCGACGTCTCTGACACCAATTACATGCTGCAGATTCTCCGTGCCCTGGGGGCGGAGGTCGAACGATCCAGTGGCACGGTACGGGTGGAACCCGCCGATATCTCCCCGGAAGCCCCCTACGACCTGGTCCGCAAAATGCGAGCCTCCATCTGCGTGATGGGACCGCTTCTGGCCCGGGTGGGGCGTGCCAAGATTTCCTTGCCCGGGGGCTGTGTGATTGGGGACCGCCCGGTGGATCTCCACCTCAAGGCCATGCAGGGGTTGGGAGCCCGGATCGAGATGGAAGGCGGGGACATCATGCTGAGCGCCCCCGAAGGACTCCTTGGTTCTGAAATAGATATGCGGGGAAAACACGGCCCCACCGTGCTGGGGACCGATAACCTGATGATGGCTGCAGTTCTCGCCAAGGGCACCACCGTGATCGATTCAGCCGCCAGCGAACCGGAAGTCGTGGATCTCGCGGATTTCCTCGTCAAGATGGGAGCCCGGATCAAGGGAGCCGGAACCAGGCGGATCGTGATCGAAGGAGTAGAAGAACTCAAAGGCGTGGAGCACACCATCATCCCTGACCGGATCGAGGCGGGAACGTTCATGGTGGCGGGCGCGATGGCCGGACAAGGAGTGACCTTGCGGCGAGTGTGCCGGAGACATCTCGAGGCTGCCACCGAAAAACTGGAGGAAGCCGGGCATGTCGTAACCTTCAATGAAACCGGCACGGAGGTAGCGATCTCACCAGGGGAAACACCCCGGGGTTGTGATATCACCACTGCTCCCTACCCCGGATTCCCCACCGACATGCAGGCCCAGTTCACGGCCATGTTCGCCACGACCCCGGGTATCTCGGTGGTGGAGGACACCATCTTTCCCCAACGCTTCATGCATTGCTCGGAAATGAAGCGCATGGGGGCCGACATCAGAGTCGACGGAGGACGGGCGCTGGTGCGAGGGGTCCAGCGTCTCAGTGCGGCACCGGTCATGGCCTCGGACCTTCGGGCCTCGGCGGCCCTCGTTCTGGCTGCTCTCAAGGCCGCAGGAACCACCGAAATCAACCGCCTTTACCATATCGACCGGGGATACGAGCATATCGACGACAAACTGCTGCAACTTGGTGGACAGGTGGAGCGGGTGCCGGCCTGACCCTGCCTCCCGGGAGATGTTCGGCATTGGCAGCTGCATCATGACTATGGTAAGGCACTAACATGAAGCCCGCCGGTTCCCTCTTCTGCCTCCTTCTCCTCCAGGTCTCCCTGATCTCACCAGGCTCCGCCACTCCCACCACTGCCCAGCTCACGGCCGTCAATGAGGAAAACTTCAACGAGATCACCTTGGAGTTCGAGCCGCCCGTTCTGCCCACCGGCGAGGATACCACGAGGATTTCCGGTACCGTTGAGATCCTGCTCGAAATCGATCCGGCCACCGACCAGGTTTCCGAAATGACTATTGTCGAAGGGGAGATCGAAGGGTCCCCTGTTGAGATCTCCGGCAGCACGTTCTTTGTTGGTAGTTACAGTCTTGAGAGCTCTATCCTCGGCGCCACTCTCGCCACCCTTGAACCTCCGGGGCTTGTAGATCCGAATAACGGTGAATTTGACTCCTCCCAGCACAGCTTCACGGTCACTAGCGGAACCTTGGGAGGCAACATCTCAGTACCCCTTCTAAGCATGGACCAGGACATCGCCTTTGATTTCGTTGAGACTCCGGTGGGAGGCACGGGACTCGGGGCCGGCACCGTAACCCTCACTCCAACAGGGGCCACCCCCACCAGCAAAAGCTACGAGGTGGTAGTTCTTCTTCCAATCGCGATCGCCGAAACCTTTGAGGCCGAGGGGGTCGAAATTCCGATTCGTGCCGAAGGGACCGCCAAACTCGTTGGTCCTGCCACCATCGAAATCGAACCGGAGGATCCCTTTGTCGCCTGGACAGTACAGAGCGGCATTGCCGGGGCGACTCAACTCGAGGACGCAAACGGTGACGGCGTCCCCAACGGCCTGCAGTGGGCCCTGGGACTCACCGCCTCAGACTCCCCCTTCCCTCATCTTCTCAGGTCGGACGGCACCACTGCAGCAACCGTGGATTTCTCTCTCGCCCTCCCTGACGGCGGGACAGCCGCTCCTCTCACGGTCGTAACCACCACCGATCTTGAGGTGCCCTTCAGCGTGCTGGGCACCGCCTCGGTCAGTAGTGGCAACCCGATCCCCCGGGGCACGGCGGGTTCCGTTACCATCACCCTGCCCAGGGAACAGCGCGGTTTCGTCCAACTGGTGGTTGGCACCGGAGACTGAGAATCCGGATCCGGATGCTGATATCAGGCGGGTGCGCCCACCGGGTCCGGTAAGGGACCATCATCCTCCACGTCGTCCTCCCCCTTCTTGCTGGAAGTAGCTGAGGGACTATCGGAAGGCAGGGCAGGAGGCTTGGGAATCTGAGGCGGGTTCTTCATCTCCCCATGCTCGATGAGATCACAGATCTGATCTCCACCGAGCGTCTCATACTCGAGGAGCGCCTCGGCGATCAGTTCAAGTTTGTCCCGCTTCTCGCTGAGAATGCGCTTTGCCTCGGCGTAGGCCCGATCGATGATACCCTTGATCTCAGCATCAATCTTCCGGGCAGTTTCTTCCGAGTAGTTCTTTGCCTTTGCGATGTCACGGGCCAGGAAGACCTCGTCCCGGGACTCTCCATACTCCACCATTCCAAGCTCCTCGCTCATTCCCCACTCGCACACCATGCGGCGAGCCAGGGTGGTCGCCTGACGAATGTCGCCGGATGCGCCATTAGTCACGTCCCCGAAAACCATCTCCTCCGCAACCCGTCCTCCCATCGTGACGATGAGCTGCTCCTGGCCCTCGATCCTGTGAACCTGAAATTTGTCCTCCTCGGGCAGGTGGAAAGCCGCACCGAGGTACGGTCCCCGCGGAATGATGGTGACCTTGTGCAACTGGTCGGTATGCTCAAGGGTGGCAAGGAGGAGGGCGTGTCCCGCCTCGTGATATGCGGTCAACTTCTTTTCCTTCTCGCTGAGCGCAAGGCTGCGACGTTCCCGTCCCCAGCGCACCTTGTCACGAGCTTCCTCGAGCTCAGGCAGGGTCACCGCCTTGAGATCCTTGCTGGCCGCCAGCAGGGCCGCTTCATTGATGATGTTGGCCAGTTCGGCCCCGGAGAAGCCTGGTGTCCCCCGTGCCACCGTTCCCAGATTGGTTCCAGCTGCCAGTTTGATCTTCTTGGCATGCACTTTGAGAATCTGCTCCCGGCCCTTCACATCGGGTAATGAGACAGTTACCTGGCGGTCAAAGCGCCCCGGGCGCAGGAGGGCCGGATCGAGCACGTCAGGCCGGTTCGTAGCGGCAATGATGATAACGCCCTCCTGAGTGTCAAATCCGTCCATCTCCACCAGGAGAGCATTGAGCGTCTGCTCCCGCTCGTCGTGACCACCACCCAATCCATGTCCCCGGTGGCGTCCAACCGCATCGATCTCGTCGATAAAGATGAGACAAGGAGCGTGCTTCTTGCCCTGCTCGAACATGTCACGCACCCGACTGGCGCCCACGCCAACGAACATTTCGACGAAATCCGAACCACTGATAGTGAAGAACGGAACGCTGGCCTCTCCCGCAATGGCGCGGGCCAGCAGCGTTTTTCCTGTTCCTGGCGGACCTATCATCAGGACCCCCTTGGGGATATTTGCGCCCAGTTTCTGGAACTTGCGGGGATCCTTGAGGAAGTCGACAATCTCCCAGAGTTCTTCCTTGGCCTCCTGGATACCCGCCACATCCTTGAACGTCACCTTGTTCCCCTCCATGTTTATCATGCGCGCCTTGCTCTTGCCAAAGCTCATCGCTCCGCGACCGGCCTGTTTCATCTGGTGACGGAAGAGCAGGAAGAGCAGGACAATGAGGATCAGGATGGGCAGAAAGCTGAGCAGCACCGTCCGCAGGTAATTTGTCTCCGACCGGTAAGGCACCTTGCTGTTGAAAAGCATGTTAAGCTCTTCCTGCATGGCCATGATATTGACCGGGACGCGAATTTTCTTGGGTTTAGGATCAAGTTCTTCGATCTGCTTGCCTGTCAACCGAACCTTTGGTTGACGGGTTCCCATCAGGTAGGCCTCTCCCGTCTTGGGGATGGCAGCAAGCTTGAGCGCATTCGCTCCCTCCAGGATCACTTCATGTCCGGCTACCCATTGTTCGAATTCAGCGAACGTGCTGTCTTGGTCTTCCAGGGCTGTAACATCCTCAGGCGGCACACTCTGCACGCGAGAGCCCAGCAATCTGGTCAGCTTGGGGCCGTCCAGATCAAGATTGATCCGGATCCGGAAAGACCGCGGCGCTTCGCCACTGCGGATGATCGTGGACTCCTCAGTCCGGTAGCCAACGATTTGCGCGTTGAACGAAGACTCATTGGTAACCACTTCTAGTGGGTACTGACCTACTCCCTTGACAATCCGCCCCTCCTCCAGATTGGTCTTGAACTCGCTGAAGGAAATCGATTTGCCCTTGCTGTTCCCGGCGCCAGAGAGGGCAATGGTCAGCAGACCGAGGGCGATGGCGAAGAGAACAAGGACCCGCCAATTGAATCCACCCGATTCACTCGGTTTGCGGGGGTCTTTGGGACCGGGGTTTGGGGGATGTTCGTCAGCCATGGAATCAGGGGGTCTTAGTCGACGGGCGCGGCTCAGGCCACATACGAAACTAAACCAATGACCTCAAAAGAAAATTTAAATCTTCGACACATAAGGACGTCAGGACTGTTAACGGGCGTCAACGACCTGCTGCAAACCCCGTGCCACCACCTCCACATGCCCGGAGTTGAGAGGATGAGGAACGATAATTCCAAGGATCAGTGGCCCATAGCGTGTATTGACGGGGATCACTTCCAGGACGAATTCAGGGGTCACTTTTATGTGCAAATTCCCAACCACCACTGTTCCGGCCTGCCGGTTGGCGGTATGGGAGGCCTGGGCCAGGGTTCGTGCCACCTGGTGCAGTTTGCTCGAATGGACCTCGTCGATGAGAACGCCTCCTCCTCGATCGAGCAGGAAAAACGATCTCGCCTGCACCGCCTCCCGGAGCCATGGACCGAAGGATCTGAGCCCGGAGATGAAGGGCGGACTGGCAGGTGAAGACGATGGAAACCCGGTCCCTGCTACCGGCGTGACCTGGGTCAGTTCCGCAGCCTCACCGGGATTCTCCGGGGAATGCGCCCGGGGTTCAAGCATTCCCCCTCGCTGCGCTAATTCCCTGGCCGCTGCCAGAGTGCGGCAGGCGCCCTCCTCTCCGGGGGGAGATTGTTGCTGGGAAACTGGCCGGGGGGACGACGAGCCCTCCACCTCATAGCCAACAAAGTCAGTGCCGAAAGCGGCCCCTTCGGGATCGGGAGGCGAAGCGAGCAGCGCATCTGCCATGCGCCGTAACTCACGGGCATCCACCCATGATTCAATTGGATCCATGTGCCCTCCTCAGCTTCACGATTCGCCTGCCTTGATGCAAAATTCCCTCCTCCTTGCCAAAACTAATCGGCGAATTCTGGAATGTTCTCAAAACTGTGTAGTCACGCCCAGTCTGCGCTCCACTTCGATCCGGAGATTATCGAATACACCCAGCATCGGGTCTCCCCCGTCCATCACCCCGGCCGGAACACCGCGGGCACTGGCCCTGATGAACAGGTCATCGCGGGGGATCACCGTCCGCATCACCATCTCCGGCGGAAGGATTGCCCGCAACGCCTGCACGGCATCCCGGCTCTCCGGGAGCCTGTTCTGCATCATGGTGAGCACTACTCCCAGGACTGTCAGCTGAGGATTGGCAATTCGCATCCGGGTCAGGGCTTCCAGCATCTTGGGAACGGAGCGTATCCCCAGCGGTTCGGCCTGCTGCGGGACCATGACCGCGTTGGCCGCAGAAAGTACATCGGCGGTGGCTCCAAAGAAACCGGCGGCGGTATCGACAATACAGACCTCAACGTCAAAGGAAGCCAGGTCTCGCAGAAAAGTGCGTAACCGGGGCAGGACTGCGCCGGGCGCAGATCCATTCAAGTCATAGACACTGGCCTGTCCTGCTGGAACCAGACTCAGAGTCTCAAGACGCGTCGGGACAATGAGATCCGCGACGCGCACTGCCGGATCGTCGATAAGATCGTAAAAACCTGATAACCTCCGACTCTGCCGGGTAAGGGACAATCCCACCGAACCCTGGGGATCGGAGTCCACGAGCATCGTGCGACGACCGCTCCTGGCAAAAGCATGAGCCAGGTTGATCGCGACCGTTGTCTTGCCGACTCCACCCTTCTGGCTCGAGATTGCGATCGTAATCACCAATGAGGACCTTGGGATGACTCTAACTCCCCTCCCCGGATCAAAAAGCCTTTTCTCCCAATCCCGCGGGCACCGCCATTCTACGGGCCGCAACAGGGGTTCCCGCCCCTTGAAAAGGGCACGTCTCTCCTGCCACCCCTCCAATCCCGGATCTCTCGGATAATCTGCTCCGCAACCCCGGCCTTGAAATTCGGTGTAGCAGACCTGTCTGAGAAATATTTTTGCGCCCTTCCCGCTATTCTTCACAGCCGCGCGTGTCCCCGTGCCATACTACTGTGTAAACACCTAGCTAAGGTGATAGTCCGAGAATGAATTCATTGGCCAAATCCGGTTCTTTTGCTCCACAATACGCACGTCAGCACCATACATGCCTTTCCGCTACATGAAGCCCATTTGCATCTCTCTCCTCCTGAGCCTCAGCACGAGCCTCCTCCTGGCAGACCGGATTCACTTCAATGATGGCCGCCCCTTCAAGGAAGGAAAGGTGATGCTGCAAACTCCCACCGTTCTGGAACTGAAATGGGAAAAGCGCCCCGGCATCTTCCAGACCGACCGCTACCTCAAGACAAGCATCGAACGGGTCGAGATCGACACCAAGGAAGACATTCAGTTCAGGAACATGGGAAAGTTAGTTCCGACCCCGGACCGCCTGACCCCCGAGGACTACTTGCGAAGAATGGCCAAGTGCACGGCCTTCCTTGAGATCTTTCCGAAAGGAGCGCACGCCCCCAAGGCGGAAATTATTCTAAAGACCCTCAAGCAGGAACACAAAAAGGCGGTCGCCGGCGGCCTCAAGCTGGACAACAAGTGGATCCCGCCTGAAGCACGTGAACGGGACCGCTACGCCATTGATGCCGGCATGGAATACTCCGATATGCTAGCCGCCAAGGAGGCCTCCAATCTCATGGTGACCATGCGGCATTTCGAGAAGATCAGTTCCGACTTTGCCGTCTCCGAGAACTATGCCAAGGCCCGTGAGGTGGCTATCGAGACTCTGAGGAGCTATGGACCGATTCTGCAACGTCAGATCAGTCAGGTGCAGTTCAAGAGACAGGAACGCGAACGTGCGCGAGCCACTCTTCCGGCAAACCTCCGCGGCCAAAACAAGGCCGCGCAAGACAAGGCTGATGCCGATTACCTCAAACTCGTCGGGCGCGAAACCAACGAACTGAAGACCAAGTGGCTGTCGCTGAATGAGTATCACAGCGACCCGATGCGCAAGGTCCTCAACACCGTCAAGAACACGCTCACCGCCCTTGAAAAGGAAGCGCCGTCCGAGAAGGAAACCTTCGCCGGCTCCCTCTACCGTGACGCCTGGGATGCGGCCCGGAGCAGTGATTTGGAAACAGGCGAGGAAATCCTGAAACAGCTCAAGTCACTCAAGGTGCCAGTCCACTATCTTGATCCGCTGGAAGAGGCCCTCACTCCTCCCGAGGAGCCCGAACCAAAGCCCGAGCCAAAGCCCGAGCCAAAGCCCGAGCCAAAGCCCGAGCCAAAGCCCGAACCGAAGCCCAAACCCAAACCCAAGGGTAGCGGAGATCCTGACACGGTCACCCCTTCCCCCTCCGGGGCATCCCCTCAGGAGGCCGAACAGGGGAGTGGCTCCAAGACGCAGGTGGTTCTCGTTATCGTGCTCGTCCTGGTCATTCTTGGGGCCCTTGCTGCGGCCTTGCTCGGAAGGAAAAAGAAATAGATCCCAAACCATCAGCCACAACATGTCGCAGAATCCCCGCTCGGCGAACCAGTCGCGGAATACCGCCGAGACCGATGTGCGCCTGAATCTCGATCTCGACGGCAGCGGCAAATCGACGATCGAAACGGGAATCCCCTTCTTCGATCACATGCTCACTCTCCTCTCGCGGCATTCACTGATCGATCTCGAACTCAAGGTCAGCGGTGATGTTGAAGTCGACTACCATCACACGGTCGAGGACAGCGGCATCGTGCTCGGCGAATGCCTGCGGGAAGCCCTCGGTGACAAGCAGGGCATCGCCCGGTACGGACACGCCTACGTCCCCATGGACGAAACCCTCTCACGGGTTGTAGTCGACCTCAGCAATCGGCCCTGGCTTGAATTTCACACCCCGGAAGACACCCCGGATGCACAGAACTTCCCCTTCAGCCTGGTGGAGGAATTCTTCCGCGCTCTCGCCTCCAACCTTCGCGCCAACATACACGTGGAAGTCTTCTACGGCCGCGACGGACACCACATTGCTGAAAGCACCTTCAAGTCGCTGGCTCGTGCCCTGCGGGTTGCGGTGAACCGCGATCCCCGTGTGAAAGGCGTTCCCAGCACCAAGGAAACCCTCTAGCGCCGGATCACAGATCCCCACATACATCGACTTTCCAGTTTTCGCCTCTTGCCTCCTGAATCCCAGATCGGCGTCATCGACTACGGCGGCGGCAACATCCGCAGCCTCATCAAGGCGCTGGAAACCCTCGGTGCCCTCCCTCGACTCGTCACCGCACCGGAGCAGATGGATGATCTTGAGATCATCTTTTTTCCTGGTCAGGGAGCTTTTGGAGACTGCATGGCCAAGCTCGACAGCCTTGGACTCGTCGAACCCCTCGTCAACTGGATCAAGGCTGACAAACCCTTCTTTGGGATATGCATCGGATACCAGCTCCTCTTTGAAGGAAGCGAAGAATCGCCCGGGGTCAAAGGCCTTTCCGTATTCCAGGGACAGGTGACCCGTTTTCCCCGAAGTGAACTGAAGGTTCCTCATATGGGATGGAACAGTGTGACTCTCAGCGATGCTTCCAGAGCCCCGTGGACAGACCTGGGAGAGACTCCCTACTTCTACTACGTACACTCTTATTTCCCCACTCCCCTCGACTCCTCCCTGATCGCGGCAGAAACGGAATACGGAGTCACCTTCCCCGGGGCCATTCAACGCGGCCGCCTGATCGCTACCCAGTTTCATCCCGAGAAAAGTCAGAAAGCAGGGATGAAATTCATCAGGAACTTCTTGAGAAAGCACACTTCTGCAACCTTGTAGAACCGGCAGGGGCCTTTTCTCCAGCCTTGCCTCGATTTATGGATTCCAGCGCCGCGGACTCTCTCCTCAAATCACGCATTACAATGACAGGGGGTTGTAATAATAGCGGCAATCTCACAATGCTCGAAGGATTCCCGCCCTCCTGAAGCACTCATTCTCATGAAAACGGAAACCGCCCTCCCCCTGGCCATTCTCCTCTGCTCTCTCTTTTCTTCAGTAAATGCCGAACTGGTTATTTCCGAAGTAATGGCCCGGGGAAACCAGGAATTTGCAGACGAAGACGGGGATTACCCGGATTGGATCGAACTCTTCAATAAGGGCACCAAAAGCATCAACCTGGCAGATTTTACCCTGAGCGATGACGAAAAAGACCCTCTGAAATGGCGATTCCCCGAACGCTCCCTGGAATCCGGTTCATACACCATCGTCTTTGCGTCCGGAAAGGATCGGCGCCCGGATCAGGGGAATCTCCATGCCAGCTTCAAGTTGGATGGCTCCGGTGAATATCTGGCAGCCGTTCGCATGGTTGACAAGAAGGCTGTCAGCGCATTCGACCCACACTTTCCCTCTGTGAGAAATGGAGAATCCTTCGGACACGCCTCCGAGGGCGACCGCATCGATTCGTCCAAGATCGTGTTCTTCGAGAATCCGACGCCTGGAAAAAGAAATAGCAGGCTCCAGGCTGCCAGATCAGCAAGCGACGAAGATCTCACTCTCGATGAGATCTTCCCTGCTGACCGGGTCCTCGCCATTCAGATTACGATGAAAGAGGAGGACTGGGATACCATCCGGAATCAAACTCGAAACCTTTTTGAAGTCCTCAATGAAGAACGGAAGAAAGCGCCGATTGACAGCCCCTATACCTATGTGGATGCCAGCATCACGATCGATGACCACAGGTTCCCCAATATCGGAATCCGCAAGAAGGGCTTCCTTGGCTCACAGAGCGCTTCCCGACCATCGCTCAAGGTAAAACTGAACCACGGGGACGGGAACGGCGCGATCGAGGGACTGACCACTCTCACCCTCAACAACAACAAGCAGGACGCCGCTTTGGTGGATCAGTATATGGGATACTCGATGTTCAACCGTTCCGGGTCCCCGGCGCCCCGATGCGCCTTTGCAAAGGTCTCCGTCAACGGAGTCAACCTCGGCGTCTATTCCCATGTCGAAACAATTCGCAAGCCCTTTGTCAGACGCGAATTCGGGAATAGCAACGGAACTCTTTACGAAGGAACGGTGACCGACTTCCGGGAGGGATGGGAAGGCAGCTTCGAGAAAAAGTTCGGCAAGGACAAGCGGGGGCGTGCCATGATCAAGCAGCTCATCGACCTCCTTGAAAGTGACCGAGTGGACTCTGACCCCGAAAAACTCATTGGGGAACTGGTCGACCTTGATGCCTTCTACCGATTCTGGGCTCTTGAAGGCCTCATCGGATTCTGGGACGGCTACACCGGGAACCACAATAATTTCTTCACCTACCTCAATCCGGAGAATGGCAGATTCCACTTCCTCCCCTGGGGAGCTGACGCCCTCTTCGTCAAATACAGTGAACTCGGCTACGATCCCAAGGCGCCCATTTCGGTCAAAACCAAGGGGATGATCGCCCACAAACTGTATCAATCCAAATCGGGTCGTGAGCGCTATGCCCGAACCTTGCAACAATTGCTCAGGGAGCAATGGGACGAAAATGCTCTGATCGCAGAAACCAAGCGCCTGGAAAAGCTGCTCCTTCCACATGTGATTCCTGCTCAATCGGCTTTTAGCGATAAACTGGAAGAACTCCGGAAGTTCATCAGGACACGCCGCGCTGATCTTGTTGCAGAAATTTCAGACGGAATGCCCCCGTGGAGTAAAATCCCTGAGCCGCCTCCGGCCATCCCCTCTTTTGCCGCCAACGGGCTGGCTTCGGATTCGATCTGGAATGCAGCCATGAAAGGTGACATTGCGGGAATTGAGGCGCAGCTGGCCAAGGGTGTGGATGTCGATGCCCAGGATCCTCTTGGTTCTATTCCCCTTGCTCTGGCGGCTCTGACCGGAAAATCGAAAGCCGTGGAGTTCCTTCTCGAAAAGGGGGCCGACGTGAATGCCGTGAACCGGAAAAATGAGACCGCCATCCATGGTGCCGCTTTTCTTGGTCGCCTGGAGGTCATCCGGATCCTGATCGATCATGAAGCCGGCATCAATCTCCGTAACCACGATGGTGCCACTCCCTTCGACATTGCCTCCGCACCCTGGAGCGATGAACTCCAGGGCATCATTCAATTCGTGGGAGGATTACTGCAGATCCAACCGGATCTGAAACAGATAAGGGAAGATCGGCCCAAAGTGGCAATCCTGCTGCGCAAAGCGGGTGCCAAGCCAGGCTCGGCTCTACCGAAGCAGGCTGGTGCCAATATCTGGGAATCCGCCAAAACCGGTGATCTTGAAAGCCTCAAAGCCCAACTTGCCGAGGACGGAATAGACGTCAACAGGCAGGACCTCAACGGAATCACTCCCCTTGCCTGGACGGCTCTGTCGGGACAACTGAAGGCCGCGGAGTTGCTGCTCGCCGCGGGCGCCAGAATCAACTCCACGAACAAAGACGGATCAACCAGTCTGCACTCAGCGGCTTTCTTCGGTCATCTCGACATGGTCAAACTACTGGTCAAGAACCGGATCAATATGGACGCCAGGAATGACGAGGGCGAAACGGCCCTGGATATTATCTCCACCCCATGGAGCGAAGACCTCCAGGGAATCCTCCAGTTTGTGGCAGGAATTCTGAAAATCGACCTTGATCCGGCGAAAGTGAAGAACAGTCGCCCTAGAATTGCCGCCTTTCTCCGGGAGCACAAAAGCAGGACGAACGAGGAACTCGAATGAGAACCGACGGGTTCAACCCATGGAAGGTGGCGAAAAGCCTTCCCCTCATTGATCAGTTTCCGGGAACCCCGGCTCTCCGGGGATTTTGCCAGGACTGCCCTACGTCGTCACCCGCATGGGCATCAGCACGTAGAGAAAGGAACCGCTGCCGCGCAGAACCCCTGGGCTCATCTCATCGATGAGGTCGAGTTGGATTTCCTCGTCCTCCAGGTTGCGGAGCGGCGCCATCAGAAACTCCGGATTAAAGGCAATGGCAATCTCCTTGCCGCTGTAACTCACGGCCATGGATTCCTTGGCTTCCCCGATGTCCGGTGAATTGGCTGTGACATTAATGCTCCCGTCCCCCACCACCAGTTTCACCGAGTTCGATTTCTCGGAGGAGAGGAGAGAGACCCGCCGGGCCGTTTCCAGAAGTGCCTCCCGGCCCAGACTGAGCGTCTCCTTCGCGTCCCCCGGAATGACCTGGCGGTAGTTGGGGTAGTTTCCCTCGATCAACTTGGAGACGATCACGCTGGATCCCACCTCAAAGACGATCTGATTGTCACTCAACCTCGCAATGGCATCACCCTCCCCACCAAGCAGACGCTGCAACTCCTGCACCGCCTTGGTCGGAATAATGAAATCCGTTTCGTTGCTTGCTGGAAACTCGAGGTCATTCTCCACCATGGCGAGTCGGCGACCATCGGTAGCCACCAGGGTGAGCTTGCCCTCCTTGAAGGCCGTAAAGATTCCGTTCAGGACATAGCGGGTCTCGTCATTCGATATCGCGTAGGACGTTTTCTTGAGGCTCTCGCGCAGGAGTCCCTGTGGAATCTTGTATTCCTTCGCTTCCTTGAAATCCGGAAGGGGCGGGAACTCCCCGTGAGCCAGACCGATGATCTTGAAAAAACTCGGGCCGCAGGTGATGGAGGCCACATCCTTGGAATCCACCGCAATTTCCACCTCCGCATCCGGAAGCTCCCGAATGATACTGACCAGACGCTTGACCGGCATCGTGGTCGACCCCTCCTTGGAGATCTCGGCTTCCGCCGTGCCGCTCACTCCGACATCGAGATCGGTCGTAGTGAGGCGCAGTTCGTCGCCCTTGGCTTCGATCAGGACATTGGACAGGATTGGAAGGGTCGTCCGGGTGCTGACCACATGCTGTACCTGCTGAAGGCTGTCTAGGAAGGCATCCCTTGCGATCCGGAATTTCATTGGCAGAGAGGGTCCCAAGAGCGGGATAAGGAGATCTTGGGAAGAATGCCCCGCTTGGCAAGCCATTCTTTAAGAAACAAGTAACATTTTACCCCCACTCTCAGAGCGGGGCAGGACTCCGCCCAGCAAGCCCGGACCCCACCCAAGCAATCACCCGGATCCGGGGAAACGGATCCGGGTGAGCTGAAAGGGCTCCTTTGTCGGCAATGACCGGCACTCCCTAGCGGTTAAGGCGGGCCCCGAGAGCGGCCACCGTCTGCCGCACCTGATCGTCGGTCTGCATCATCTGCTCAACCTTCTTGCAGGCGTGGATGACGGTGCCGTGATCACGACCACCGAATGCCTCCCCGATCTCGACCAGGGAGCCTCCGGTGAGTTTCCGGGAGAGATACATCGCGATCTGACGCGGAAAGGCGATATTGGCGGGGCGGCGACGACTCGTCATGTCTGCCAAGCGGATATCATAGTAATCAGCCACCATCTTCTGGATAGTGTCGATAGTCACCTTGGCGGCGGCTTCCTCGCGAAGAATGTCGCGCAGGAGATCCTCGATCCTGTCGGTTGAGAGCTCTCCCTGGCCGAGAGAATTGAAGGTCGCGATCCGCACCAGGGCCCCTTCTAGTCGACGAACATTGCTGCGAATACGCTGGGCAATGAACCGCACCCAGTCTTCCGGGATCTTGACTTCCCACTCCTCCATCTTGCGTCGGAGGATGGCGATCCTGGTCTCCAGTTGCGGTGGTTGCAGGGCCACCGTAAGGCCACATTCGAAACGAGACACAAGGCGTGGTTCAAGGGTCTGGATTTCTGAAGCAGGACGATCACTTGAAAGCACCACCTGTGCCCTTCCGTCGAGCAGGGTGTTGAATGTGTGGAAGAACTCCTCCTGGGACTTTTCCTTGCCGTTCAGGAACTGCACGTCGTCAACGAGAAGGACATCGGCACGGCGGTAGCGGCGCCGGAAGTTGTCGAGATTGCCCTTCTGGACTGCCAGGATGAACTCATTCGTGAATTTCTCGCAGGTCAGATAAATGACCTTGGAATCCGGACGGGCCTTCAGGATATCCTGTCCGATCGCCTGCATGAGATGGGTCTTGCCGAGTCCGGATCCACCGTGAATGAAAAGCGGGTTGTAAGCCGTGCGAACACCCGCCGCGATGGCCTTGCATGCCGCATGAGCAAACTGGTTGTTTCCTCCCACGACAAAGCGGTCGAAAGTGTAGAGCGGATTGAGTCCCGCGCTTTTCAAAGACTTTGCCAGGGCTTCAGCCGCTACTTCCTTGGCACGCGACTGCCTCTGCGGCTCTTCCAGCAGCGAGAGTTGTCCCCCTGCCGCTCCGTTCATGGCCAGCACCCGCGGTCTCCCTCCGCAACCCAGCACCTGGGACAGCGCGTGGGTCAGCTCAGGCAGGAAATTCTCCTGAATCCAGAGCACATGCGTCTCGGTGGGCACGAAAACAGTGACCTGATTCGCGTCCTCCACCACGAGTTGCATGTGCTTAAACCAGCGCTCAGTCGCGTCTCCGCTCAACCGGGCGTCCAATAGCCTGAGGATCTGCGTCCTCGCTTCTTCTGTGCTGATGCGCGCCCCGCTGCGGGCGGACACTTCCTCCACTCTTGTCCCTCTTGGTGCCGAAACACCACCTTCATCCCTTCTGCTCATTACTGTTCTCCAATTCCTGGCGTTTTTATTGATCTTTGTTTATCCGTTCCCCGCTCAACTTTGAAACCTGACAACCCGCGAGGAACAGCTTCCATGGAATTACTGTCTGTAACGAGATCGTCAAAATTTTTCAGTGAAGAAAATCGCGCGCCCTTCACGGCTCTTTTCCACAAGCGTTCCACGGCGTCGCCGGTGTTAGACTTCAAAGGTCGCCTGTTAAGCTCACCAAACGAAACAAGCAGTTTGAATCCCTGACCAAATCGGTTCCTGCATTATCTTGACACTGGGCTCCATTTCAGCCTCATGAACTCAAATGGTGGCCCCGGACAGGCGCAACACGCTGAGAGCAAACTCCTTCATCCCCAACCTGCCCATCCGGGCCTGCCCGGCACCTCTGGCCGGCTAAATCGAGCTCCGGTTTGTCCCTTCCGCGGCCCTGGGCCAGAAGTAGCCAAAGACAAAGGTCGCGATCGTGGTAGCGGGCCATGCCCAGTAAAAGCCCACGCTCGTCCTGAGCAACTGCGCATCACCCTCGCCCTCAATATAATACATGGGAAGGGAAGCGAGCCACTCATACGGCATCTTGATGAATTCGAGAGTGTGAAGCAGCACCCACACGTCATTGCGGATAAAGAGGACACCCGTGAACGATACAACTGAACCGATCACAAGTCCGAGAAAACTGCCCCGTCCCAGCAAAGCACACAGGAACATTCCTAATAGTGGACCCATCGTGTAAGTCGTCATCCCGAACGCGAGCGGAAGAATGGCAACGCCTGTATTCTCCTGTACCCAGCGCATCAAAAGGGTGAAACCCGTCAGGAACCCTCCCCAAAAAACCACCCACATCCGGCTTCGGGAGACAAGTTTGCGCTGTTGTCGGGGATCCTCCTGGCCGGCGGGATCGTAAAGCACCGATATGGTGGTCTGGCTCAGGGCTGCCAGAATCGAGTCGAGACTTGAGATTGCCGCCGCGAAAACTCCTCCCAGGATCAAGCCACTCAATCCGGGTGGCAACTCCTTCACGATCCAGATGGGGAATACATTGTCGGGTTTTCCGGGATTTCCCTCGTCCGCTTTCCAGCCCATGCCCTCTGCGACCGTCCCTTCTGGCGGATGATTGGCATACCAGACGAAAAGGGCTGCCCCGACCATGAGCATGAGGAAAGTCACCCCCTGTCCGGCCGAACTCCAGATGATCGCCTTCCTTGCATCCTTGGCATTCCTGCAGCAGAACATTCGCTGGGCGTTCAACTGATCGACCCCGAAGGCCCCGACGTTGAGGAAAGGCACCGCAAAAACCGCAACCCAGAAGGTGAATTTGAAGGCGTCAGACACTCCCGTGTCAAAGGTCAGCCATTTCGTTTTCCCGGCCTCCGCAGCAATCTCAAGCCATCCGGCTCCGAGATGCGCTCCCGCCCAAACCAGCGTGATGATCCCTCCCGTTGCAAAGAGAAAAAACTGCATGACATCGGTCCAGATAACGGTCCGCATACCGCCCATCAAGGTCCAGCCAATCGCAAATAAGCCGATGATAAGGATGCAGATCTCAAAGGAGAACGGAGTCACGATCATGAGCGGAATGGCCGCCACCAGCACCCGAACGCTTTGTGCCAGGATTGATCCGATCGTGAAAAAGACGGTCGCAAGGGTTCGAAGCTCCGGCTTGATCCGGCAACCCATGTAGTCGTAGGGGCTGTATATGCCTTCCTGGTAAAAGACCTTGGTGAAAAACACCCCCACAACAACCCTGCCCATAATCGAGCCGAGCGCCCATATCATGTAGGTGAAATCTCCATTGGCCGCCATCACTCCGCCTGGCACCCCGATAAAAGTGACTCCACTGATCTCCGTCGCGATGATCGAGCCGCACACCGCCAGCCATGGGAGCGACCGCCCACCCGCAAAGAAATCACTCATGGAGGCCTGTTTCCCCCGCATCTTGTGCCCAACCCAGGTGGTCAATCCGAGGTAGCCGAAGAGCACTATCCAGTCCAGGGGCTCGAACCACTCGTGAATCTCCATCCGCAGTTCCACCCTACCGCCCTCTTCTCCCTCCGTCGACCCTTCGCTGAAAAAATTCAACCAATCGAAAGTAATATTCTTGTCGCCCTGCTCCGAACGGATAGTCTGCCTTTTTATTCGTTAAGGTGCCTGCAGAGGGAACGACAGCCAAGGTCGCTGGTATCATCCCCGCCCGATGGGGATCCTCCCGCTTCCCCGGAAAGCCCCTCCATCACCTCGCCGGCAAGAGCCTGCTCCGGCACGTCTTTGAGCGTGTGAACCAGTGTGAACAACTCGACCTCCTTCTGGTCGCCACCGACGATGTTCGCATTGAGGAAGAGGCCCGCTCCATCGGTGCCGAGGTTGTCATGACTTCCCCGGATCATCCCACGGGAACGGACCGCATTGCGGAAGCCGTGGCGCCACATCCCGACGTCACCCACGTCATTAACATCCAGGGTGACGAACCCCTTGTGGATCCAGCCCTGGTCGACTCCTTCGTGACCGCTTTGACAGCCGAACCCGACCTGCCCATGATCACGGCCGCCAATCCCATGACCGACCGCGCTCAACTCGATGACCCCGATATCGTGAAGGTCGTCGTCGACGGGGGAGGAAACGCGCTCTACTTCTCCCGCAGCCCCATTCCCTTCCTCAGGACCCAGCCCGACACCCTCGTGCCCCTGCGCCACATGGGCCTCTACGGCTACCGTCGCGATTTCCTTGAACAGTTCGTCAGTTGGCCTCCCGGCCTGCTTGAACGGGCGGAACAACTCGAGCAACTCCGCGCCCTTGAAAACGGCGCCCGCATCCGCGTTGTACTGACCAAAGATCATTCCATCGGACTCGACACCCCCGAACAGGTTCCACACCTGGAAGCCCTCCTTGCCTCCTGCAACCCTCCATAATATCCTGAGCACTAATAACCAATCACCTGGCGTGAAATACATCTTCGTCACCGGAGGAGTGGTCTCCTCCCTTGGAAAGGGACTCGCCTCCGCATCCATCGGCACTCTGCTTGAGCACCGTGGCCTCAAGGTCACTATTCAGAAGTTCGATCCCTACCTCAATGTTGATCCCGGGACCATGTCTCCCTACCAGCACGGGGAGGTCTACGTCCTCAACGACGGAGCGGAAACCGATCTGGATCTTGGACACTATGAGCGCTTCACCAACTGCGTCCTGACCCGTTTCAACAATCTCACCTCGGGCCAGGTCTTCGAGAACGTCATCAAGAAGGAACGTAGAGGCGACTACCTCGGGAAGACCGTGCAGTTCATCCCCCACGTAACCGACGAGATCAAGGCCCGCATCCATGACCTCTCATCAATGAACCCGGAGGTCGACGTCATCATCACCGAGATTGGAGGCACCGTGGGGGACATTGAGGGGCACCTCTTCCTGGAGGCCCTCCGTCAGTTTTCCCTCGAGGTGGGTCGCGAAAACGTTTGCTTCATTCACGTCACCCTCCTGCCCCTCATCCGGGCGGCGGGGGAGATCAAGACCAAGCCCACCCAGCAGTCGGTTGCCAAGTTGCGCGAAATCGGGATCCAACCGGATATCATCATCTGCCGTACCGAGCATGACCTCGACGAGGACAACCGACGAAAGATTGCAATGTTCTGCAACGTCGAGAAGAAGAACGTGGTGGCTTTCCGGGACGTGAAGCACACTATCTATGAGTGCCCTCTTGACCTGCGGCGCGACAAGATCGACCGCCTCGTAGTCGACAATCTGGGAATTGATTCCCCTACCCCCGACCTGCAGGGCTGGGAGGATTTCGTGGACCGCCTGATCAAACCAAAGCACACCGTGAACATTGCGGTAGCAGGCAAGTACATCGAACTGCAGGACGCATACAAGTCCATCTACGAGTCACTTGCCATCGCGGGCGCCGACCATCACACCAAGGTGAACATCGTGCGGGTGGACTCGGAATCGATCGAGGAACACGGGGCTCAGAACAGCATCGGGGAAGTCGACGGCATCCTCATCCCGGGGGGATTTGGTGACCGCGGCATCGAAGGCAAGATCCAGGCCGCCCACTATGCCCGCACCATGCGCATCCCCTACCTTGGGATCTGTCTCGGTATGCAGGTGGCCACCATCGAGTTCGCCCGCAACGTCTGCGGGTTAGAGGGCGCGGATACCACTGAATGCCGCAAGGACACTCCGCATCCGGTCATCTGCCTGCAGGAGGAGCAGAAGGGAGTGGAGGACATGGGCGCCACCATGCGCCTGGGAGCCAGCGAGTCCAATCTCCTGGCCGGGACCATGGCGGCAGAACTCTACGGTGGCGCCAACGTTATCAGTGAACGTCACCGCCACCGCTACGAGTTCAACCCCGACTATCTCGATCAATTCCAGGACGCGGGAATGGTAATCGCCTCCACCTCCGTCAGGGAGGGTCTGGTGGAAATCATCGAACTCTCCGATCACCCCTTCTATCTGGGCGCCCAGTTCCATCCGGAGTTTCAATCCATGCCCAACAAGCCGCATCCCCTCTTCTCGGGATTCGTGAAAGCCGCGCTGGACGCAAAGGTTGCTGTGCCGGCCTGAACCCCGGTGCCCGGCGCTTCGCCGTCACCGGAGAGCCCCCATGTCACCCAATCAACTCCTCCTCCTGGGCGTCAACGGTCCGGAACTCACCCGCGAGGAAGGCGCTCTCTATCGCGAACTGCAACCCGGCGGATTTGTCCTTTTCACCCGAAACCTGGTCAATGCCAGGCAAACCCGCCAACTCACTGATGAGCTTCGCGCGCTGTGCCGGACCCCTCCCTTCATCGCTATCGATAATGAAGGGGGGCGAGTCTGGCGCACCGCCCCCTTTGCTCCCGCTCCCCCCTCCCCGGAACAGTTACGAAGGACGGGTGACGCTGCTCTGATCGCCCGGGCCGGCTGGGCCACCGGGCGACTCCTCGATCTCCTCGGGATCAACTTCAATCTCGCCCCCGTTCTCGACATTGATCACCTCCCCGGGGCCTCCAACGCCCTCCGGGGCCGCTGTTGGGGCGAGAGCGATCAGGAGGTCATCAACAATGCCGGTGTGTTCAACCGCTGGCAACGACGCCAGCGCATCCTCGGATGCGCCAAGCACTTCCCGGCCGGGGGACGCGCCGCCAATGACCCTCATCATGATCTTCCGGTGGTCGAGATGGACACCGATGAACTGCAACGCAGCGACCTCATTCCCTATACCGCCCTCATGCCGGAACTGGACGCCATCATGATCAGTCATCTCCATTTTCCTCGAATCGACGCCGACGGCCTTCCCGCCTCGCTCTCCCGCAACATCATCCAGGGACTGCTCCGAGACCGACTAGGGTTCGACGAGCATCTTGTCCTCACTGACGACCTCGACATGGGAGCTATTCAACAGGGATACGGCACCCCTGAAGCGGCCCGCCTGGCGATCGAAGCGGGGGGCGACCTTGTCCTGCTCTGCCACGAATTCATGAATGCCCGACAGACCCTGGCTGCCCTGCAGGAACTTCCAGGTCCGGTTCTCCACGACATCGATATCCGTATCGAGAAGGCGAGGAAGCGCCTCCGGATTCCTCCCGGTTTCTCGGAGGTAACCCTCACCGAAATTGCCGGAGACCTCACCAAACTCCGCAAGGATGTCCTCGGAGAGGAGAGCGGTCCCGATGCCGACGGACCACCGCAGAGTCCGGTGGAGGATTATTGATTCCCCTTCTCACCTGCAAGACGGGCTTATCGCCTGGGGAGACCGCTGGAACACTCTGGCAGGTCTTACCTGCCGCAGGAAGTCTCTTAGCTTCCCCGTTCGCACACCAGGTTCCTTCCGGTCATTTCGGGAGGTTGCTGAAGTCCCAGCATTGCCAGGAGAGTGGGTGCCACGTCCGCCAGGATCCCGTCATCAACCATCCTGCCCTCGGCATCATCGGCTACATAAACCGCGTGGACGAGGTTGGTGGTGTGCGCGGTGTGGGGAGAACCATCGGAATTGCGCATGAACTCGCAGTTGCCATGATCTGCCGTGATGAGCAGCCTGCCCCCCAGTCGCAGGGTCTCCTCCACCACCTGCCGCACAGCATCATCAATGGTTTTCACCGCCTTGACGGCTGCCTCGATGACCCCGGTGTGCCCCACCATGTCCGGGTTCGCATAATTGAGAATGACGAGATCATAATCCTTCAACTTCTCAACCACCGTGGCGGTCACTTCAGCAGCGCTCATCTCCGGCTTGTGATCGTAGGTCGGCACGTCCTTCGGAGACGGGATAATGATCCTCTCCTCCTCCGCACAAGGCACTTCCTCCCCGCCGTTGAAGAAGTAGGTGACATGCGGATACTTCTCCGTTTCCGCAATGCGGAGTTGATTCCTCCCGGCGGCTGCCACCACCTGTCCGAGCACGTTCACCAGAGTTTCCGAGGGAAAGACCACCGGGCAATCGTAGGTTTCGTCGTATTCGGTCAGGGTCACGTAGTGGACGTCCGGACGTGCCCCCGTGTCGAAGTCCTCGAATCCCCCGGCCAGGAAGGCTTCCGAGAGCTGGCGGGCCCGGTCCGCACGGAAATTGAAGAAAAGAACGACATCTCCATCGCGAACGCGTTGTGTGTTGGCCTCGTGGAAAATGATGGCAGGCAGAAACTCGTCTGTCTTGTTCTTCCCGTATTGCTGCGCCACCGCCTCGCTGGCCAGAATCTCACTCGCCTCACCAACACCATGGACGATGGCGTCCCATCCCAGCTTGGTCCGTTCCCATCGACGATCCCGGTCCATTGCAAAATAGCGACCTACCACCGTCGCAATACGCGCGCCGTACTCCGCGAGCCCATCCTCCACCTCTCCAAGAAAATCCGCTCCACCAGTGGGCGAGGTGTCCCGTCCGTCTGTAATGGCATGGGCCATGATATCCTCAACGCCTGCCGCCCTGGCGGCTCCTGCCAGAGCAACCAGGTGATTCTGGTGGCTGTGCACCCCGCCATCCGAAACCAGTCCTATCAGATGCAGTCGACTGGAGCGGGCCTTCGAAAACGCCTCCCGGAGAACTGCATTCCCAGCCAGTTCTCCGCTCTCGATCACCTTGTTGATCCGGGTCAGATCCTGATAAACGATCCGCCCCGCTCCCAGGTTCAGATGCCCTACCTCGGAATTGCCCATCTGGCCGTCGGGCAGACCCACATCCATTCCCGAACAACTCACGAATCCCCTGGGATACCTGGTCAGCATCTCATCGTGAAACGGGGTTTCGGCGAGCAGGGTGGCATTTCCGTCCGCCTCCGCTGTTTCCTCCCCTCCAGGATTCACGCCCCAACCATCTCGGATAATGAGAACCACAGGTGATTTTGGCATGACGCGGGGACCATAATGACGGACGGCCTCCTGCCAAGGCGCAATCTCGATTCTTCCTGAACCCCACGGGAACCTTCCGCAGGCAGATCGTTTAAGGGAAGACCGTGCCGCCCTGGGTCCTGCCGCCGAAGATCGCACAGACTTGCGCTGCAACCGGGACAACCACCTCGACCGAAAGGTGCGCCGCTGATCTCCCTCCCTGTCAAGATCCCAAATTTCGATTCGGATGGAAACCTGGATCCGGCCGGACAAGTTGCGGGATTCTGCCCGATCCGGATGCTAGTCACTCACCTGCACGTTATCAATTGACAGACCACTGAAGGCATCAACGCCTCCGTCGCTCTCGAAATTCCATTCGATGACAACATTCTCCCCATTTGCCTCCGGCACCACTGGTATCCGAATCCTGATCCAATCGACGTCAAAAACAGTCATGTCGAGTGGCGTCGCTGTTCCCAGTTGAACCAGGTCTGACGCTCTGAGAAATCGCACGGTCGCGATGTCCGCGACCCCATCAGCATCGCGAAAGGCCATGAAACTCAACTCCGCCTCCGTAACGGCGCTCATGTCCAATACCGGCGATCGCAGAGAGATGTTCGAGTCTGCACCATAATCACCCAGATTCGTGGACCAGGCATTACTCGAGTCTTCCGCCCCGGAGAGCGGACCGGTCGTTGCCCCGGGCGTTCCAAGTTCCCAGCGCGTATTGCCACCTGGATCGTTTATGACAGTGGTCCACCCGCCAATCCCGGATTCAAAATCATCAGCGAGAGCAATGACCGGGGGGCATCGAATTCTCCAATCACAAAGAAACGCCTTTCCTCAGCGGGCAGGGGCACCAGGAGGGTCTTCCTTGGGGGGGTAGCCGCCAGGCCCTGCTGCTCATTGAAAATGGGCCGCTGGGCAGAATCACCATTGGAAGGATCCAGTTCGCTGCGCAGGTTGTAGAGTTTCCCTGGAGAGCTTTCCCCCTGGATCATCAACTCGTTACCGCTGTCCAGACGGCGCATCTCCGCAATCTGGATCTTCTTCGCAGGGAGGGGGAGGTGGACCCCTTCCTTCACGAGAAAAAAATCGATGTCAACCGCGCCGGTCTCTGGAGTGGCTCCCAATCCCATGACCGCATACGTATAGCTTTCATCGCCATTAATCCCGGAGGCGAGGTGAAAGTTCTGGGGAACGGTTTCCCCATTCAGGTAGATGTCAGCCCGGCGCGTTCCTCCACCCGAACTATCCGCCTCCAGCGTGACCCATACATCCATCCAGTCCTGCGGGATAACATCCAGCACATTCGCACTGCCGGCAGCATCATCCCCATCCACCTCCTCAGAAGGAACGGTACCGTTCAAGCGATTCATCACCAGGCCTTCCCCCCCGGTAAAATCACCCAGGGAAGTATTCGCGTAACTCGTCGAGGGAGCAAAGGACGCGCTTCCTCCATAAAACTGGTCCCATATTCCAATGACGCTTTTGCCTCCGTTGTGCAGGGCATAACCATCCCCAAGGGGGGGCCAGCGGCGTCCATCCGAGTAAATATCCAGAGACCCGCTCTCCCAAGTGGCCACCCGCGTACGAAAATACATCGTGACACCTTCGACAAGGGGAGAATAACCGG
>MDTC01152383.1_pt1 | contig 30313 bp, 30 predicted proteins | sample 811181 | NCBI WGS metagenome assembly MDTC01 (sample SAMN05326644, study PRJNA326480) | marine metagenome | isolation source: seawater | place: Pacific Ocean: North | collected 2011 | reverse complement strand
TTAAAGCTCGAAAAAGAAAAAACAATAGTAAACACAAATACAGCCTTATTGAGACGCTATTGAGACATCCCTGTATGCCGTTTTACCTAGTCAACGCTATCGATTTTCAACGCGATTCAAAGCCAATCAGATAATATATCACTTGCGTTGTCAGTATTTAAAAGACTTTGCTTATTGAGCCGTGACCATGCCGTGACCATACAAGAAAAAACTTGACCCCTTTGGGGGGAACACGGACGCTTGCGTACTAGATAAGACCATTCACACTTTTTTACCAAAACTTTTTAGGCGCGTTCTTATCGCGTTCTTATCGTCGTTTATAACGTCGCCTTAAAACGCATTTACAAAGTCATCGTCATCGTCGTCTTCATCGCCTTCCCAGAAGTCGTCATCCATCTCGAACTCGACATCCATCGAGCTTGATTCGAGTAAGTATTCCATCTTTATCATTTCCAACACGCCTACGATGGTCGCATGATTAAGGTCAAATTCGTCACGAAAGCGTCTTACCACGTTTCCTACCTCGTAACAAAACGCATCTGTTTGTTCGTTGATATCCATAGGTTTAGGTAATAGTCGTAAATTTAAGGGTTGACGGATTGAAAAACGCGATATAATCCTATTTATAGGACGTCTATAACGTGTCTTGGTATATACGCGTATATAACGCGATTCAGATCGAAACGAACGTATTTATATCGCAAGTTAGTACTGATGATTAAAAGTAAAAACAACAAACACGTGTAAGCTTTATAAACGATTCTGTTAATAACTGTTATATCGTCATTCATACGTAAACATTAAACCTTGTTTATTCTGATTACAAAGATTGTATGTCGTCGGTTATATCGTATTTAGTACTGATGATTTAATAAATAAACTTGTATCACGGGTAAGCTTTAAGGGGCGATTAACAAGTCCTTTATATCGTCCTTCATACGTAAACGTTAAACCGCATTAAGATCGATTACACTGTATGTCGCGTTTATATCGCGTGTTAAAGCGTAGCCATCCAAGTAGTACTACGAGTAGATTTATTGTTGATTTTGAAAGCGGCGTTTTTAAAACGTTCTAATTCTTGGTCTAGTAGTTCTGCTTTTCTATCGTTCATCTTCAAGTCCGTGTTTACCGCCATTTGTTCGACCCAGTATCCACAAGCCATACAAAGCGCATCTAAACGGTCGTCTTGAAGAAGAGCGCCTTTATCGCGTGTTAAACGCGTTAGTTGGTACATCAACATGTACCTTGATTGTTGCTCAATAGGATACGTCAGAGCGCTTTGATAATCGTCTTTTATGACCTTTGAATCGACTATTAATTTGTGTCTATTAAGTATCGGTTCAAGTGTGTCTACGATACGTTTTTCCTTTTGTATATGGTGTCTTACTTCGTTGATCGTAACGGGATGAATTGCGTTTATAATGGGCTTAAAGAGTTCGGTAAACATACCGTCTCCCATGTTTGACTCAATAATGATTTCGTTGACCTTGTATTGCTTTGCGATACGAGCGAGTTGATTCAAGACGTTTTCCCCGTACCCGCCTTTAATACCGTTACAAGCGTGAACAAACAGTTGACCGTTAAGCATCTTAACGACGCTATAAGCGGTTTCATCCTTACCACGACCCGCTGGGTCAATAGACATGACTGAACCTGTGTACTCGATTAGATCGCCGTTGGTGTCCAATGGACGGAAGTACTTATCGCCGTTAAAGCCGACATTCGGAAGTTCTTCGATTGTTTGTTGTGGACCAGCGGCATAGACATACTTTTCATACGCCAGGTCGTTGTCCAGTTCGGTGACGATTAAATCGTTGATCTTTAACGGGTAACGATCAGCGTCGCTTAATCGCGGGTTAAGCATGAATTGAAGAGCGTACCCGCTACGTCCGTAACTTAATCGTCTTTCTTCGAGATCAATATCGGTAAAGCGTAATGGTTCTGTCGTCTTACCGATGTTGTCTTCTGTGGTGTTATCGACGATAAAGGGCGATACAGCGCCGTTATAGACCGTTTGCACGTGATCCAAGGGTATGTACTCAGATTGCCACACACGGGCGTTATAACCGCGTTCACGAAGCTTAGAATAGATACTGTCTTCGCATTGGGGTGTACCTAGAAAGATGATACGACTACTATCGAGTGGTTTAACAATCGCTTCAAACTCTTTGACTTGTTCATCGAGCTTATCGCGCATTCCTTGGGTAGCGCTGTTGTTAGGTACTTCGATGTCATCAGCAACGATTATGTCAGCACGTGACCCTGTAAGCTGGGACGTGATACCAAGCGACTTGACCGAAGGCGCGTGTGAAGCGGGTGCTAACCCGACGTCAAAGCTTATCTTACTGAACCGTTGACCATCACGCGGTTTAAGACCTTGTAACACGGGAATGTCGTTGATGATCTTCAAGGTAAACGTTGAGAAGTCGTCGGATCGCGATTTAGACGCCGACACAACAAGTATGTTCTTGGTAGGGTCTAGTAGTAGTTGATGTACGACATATGCACTACAAATCCACGATTTACCGACGCCTCGAAACGCCATGATGACGGAACGTTTTGGACCGCCTTGGATGAAGTTAGCGATGTCGTATTGGAGAGGCGTTGGATCGGGAAGACCCAAATGTTTCCAAACGACGAATAAGAAGTTACGAAAGTCCCGAAGTTCGTTTATTGATGTCGACATCAGTATTTTACTTTTTCTCCACCAATAAAATAATTAGGGTGTGTTTTTAATTCTTCAGCAATATCTAATCTAGGAACACTAATATACTCATTAAAATAAAACTCATAAGCATCGTAGTCGTTGTTGTGCATGGCTTTTCTAATTTCGTTAAGATAAATTAATTCAAGTTCTTTATTTTCCCTGTCCTCCGATAGTAATTTTAAAATACTTTTGTTTTGCCAGATTTGAAACTCATCTTTAGATGTGCATCCAGTACACAATAACAACAATATTAACCATTTCATTTTGCTTGTCTTATCGCTTCCTTGTCGGAGTCATCGTCGTCAAACGGTAGGACTTCTGCAAGCTTACCCAGAGGCGATCCTTGCTCGCTTAGGCTGACAACATCGTTGTCTTTAAGTAGCTGTCTAGCGCCGTTTAAAAGCGCCGCATTGTACTCAGCCGCACCGACCTTCATCTCTTGTATAGCTTGGGAGTAGGTGTCAGCGATGAGTACCTGTAGGTTTTCTAATTGTTCTCGTTTCTTCATGCGTTTTTTGTTTTAGAAGGACTCCACTTTGTTTTGTTAGCCCACCAAGCCGCAGACATACGTCCCCTTGCAATGTTTCGCCTGTGCCTATTTTTAAAACGTTCTCGCTGTTCTTTTGATTGATTTGTCTTAGCACCTTGCTCTCCAAACCTTATAAGTTTTGTTTTAGAGCCTTCCTTAGCTACTACTACGTGTGACTTAGTTGGATGATTTGGAGTTCTTTTTGCTTTATTATAACCCGATACTCCCGCACGTTTTAGCTTTAAATCTTCTCTTCTCATTTCTTAGGAAAGCCTTTCTTCATATTACCATAGGCTTTAGGCGATACAGTTGATTTGCTTTTAGGGCGACTTATACCGAGCTTACGTCGTCGGTTAATGTTTGCGTATAAACCTTTTTTCTTTTTCATTTTTTCATCATCATCTCCATGAGACGATCTAATTTACTGTTAATTTCTTTTACTGTTGATTCGAGTCCACTCATGCGATTTTCAACCGCTGTGTCGCGTTCTCTTTGCGTTGCTAGTTCGACTTCAATCCTCGTTAAACGTTCTTCGTCTTTGTCGAGTCGGTCTGCAAACTTCTTGAATACCCAACCGAACACGCCGATAGCAATTGCAAGCGCTGTGTCAAGAAAGTGTGATATTTGTTCGGTCATTGTATTAGGCGGATATTTCGGTTATCGTTAAAGTGGTAGCTCCAACGCCTCCCAATGTTTGACTTCCACCGTTACCGTTAATTGTAACTGTTCCAGAACCTTGTATACCAATGCGTATTTTAAACGTCGTTGCAGAAGCTGTACCCGCAGTCATGTAGTGACTAAACGGTAATGCACACGCTCCACCCGCCGCGGGACAGTAGTTAGCAGTCGCCGCAATTGCATTTGCAGTTGAGTCTTGAAACAACGCTCCAGCGATCCAAGTAGCGGCTGAACCGCCAGTTATCGTACTGAACTCGATAAGTAGTTTATTAGATGCGTTAGCGGGCGTTATAGCGGCTGTAAGTATTTCATCTCCTTCGGTGTTCTGTGGGATTGTATTGTCGTTTGGCATCGCGGTAGTCCCTGTCAGTACTGTGCCTATAGATGCGTTTACAACTTGTAATACTTTACCCGCGCTAACGTTCGTTAAAGCTGATCCGTCAACTGCGGGTAACTTCGCGCTACCGTCGAGTTGTACGACGTTGTTAGCCGCTGTACCTACGTTTAAGGGTGCTGACGTTCCAATCGAGGAAGAAGTTAAGTAGGTAGAACCAGTATCTAAGTCGCCGATCATGCGAGAATGAGTAGTCGTAATTGCCATATATAAGTTGGTTAGAGATTAATTTTTAAAGTCATACTGACAAATTCAATTAAATAGATACTAAAGCATTAGTTAGACTAAGCTTCCTGAAATAATTCAAACCGCCTGACTCGTTTACATACTGCCAGGCATGTTCGCCATTTTGTTCGTTGTTATTGAAACCTGTAGATGTGCTGTAAATTTCAAATCTTCTAGGCATAACAGCGAAAGAAGGCATTACGGGAGCAGATATAGCGACATTGTATATATTATTACTAGCTGTGGCTGAAGTTGTTTGTTCTCTGTTGTGCTTCATTGATTGCGCGTTTGACGTCGAATTAGTAAGTCCTACAACATAATCTACATTACTCGCTTCATTATCGTGTATTAAATTACATTCTGAACCGTTGTCTACATTAATAGCATAAGTGCAACTACTTCCTCCTGTGTAATACAACCTGTTACCTTTGATAGTATTGTAATGTGTAACAGAACTGCTATCACCTGTTCCAGTAATTTTAATTATAGATGAGGTAGATACGCTTTCTATCGTGTTATTACAAATATCGTTGTAACTAGAACTCGCTAGTAAGCTTACAGAAAACACATTGGTCAATATATTGTTTGAAAACTTTGAGTATTTCATAGTTCCGAATAAGGCAAAATCTTCATTATTTGAATCGTTAACAATAATATTATTTTGTATATTGCACCACTTACCGCCGTTGAGATATATCGCACCTGTTTGATTTGCAAGCGCCGAAGGCGTGAGAGTAGTATTAAAAAATTTATTACCAACAATAGTAGTTAAAGTAGAATTAACAAACCTCAAACCCGATGTGTCTAAGTTCTGAAAGGTGTTGTTAGATATAACATTCATTGTGCTACCTAACTCACTTCTAACACCTACACTATAACCATTTACATTATTACCATCAATTACACAGTTATGCACTCTGGCGTCCATTTGAATAGCACTTATGATACCGACACCTTCCGTATTACGAGCGCCATCGAAGTTGTTGTTGCTTACGGTTATATTGTAGTTGTGTGCTTCGAGAAATACAGAAGCGTCTCCAGTTGTTTGATTCTTAAAAGAATTACCTTGAATTACAGAATTTGCACAAGCCTGTCGTAAAAACACCGCTAAATTTTTAGCCCCTATGAATTTATTATTCTTTATGTCACAAGCCCCAAAGTTCTTATATATACCTCCCGATAAACCGTTTAGATTAAAAGTACAGTCTGATACCTCAAAATCAAAAACGTAAGACACGTTAAAGAAAGCATCTTCTGTGCTGGTAAATGTACCGCTAAGATTTTCAAATGCTAAATCCTCAATAGAAACGTTTTCAACATACTGATTAATCTTAAAAGCACCTCCAGCTCCTGTAGTAGGAAAGAATATAATAGCCGCTGAATCTAAACGCACTTGATCACTACCTAACTTCTCAAGCACTTTAAAAGTCTGAGTCATGTAAATCCATTGATCTATATTGTGATAATCACTACTAGATGCTGGCGAAAAATTGTTTGTTATAAAGTCACCTGTTATAGAAGTATTGTCAGTTACATAGATGTAATCACCTACTGATAAACTGGAGTAACCTGAGCTATCCAAACTTAATACTGTAGTACCTTTAGCTAAATCTGCGGTGGTTGTTAATGCGGTGTAATCCGTGGCTTTACCTATTATACGATTACCGCCGTCATCTCTTACTATCTTAGAACTTTTCTCACCGAATAATTTAATATTAGAAGCTAGGTTAATTGAAGACCCTATTTTATACGAACCGCTTGGAAAGAATATATTACCTCCAGCATTGATAGCGTTTTGAATCGCTGTTGAGTCGTCTGTACTTCCGTCTCCTGTAGCGCCATAGTCCTTAACATTCACGACATCAGCAAATCGAGAGGCAAGCGTTCTTGACGTCGTTGAACCCGTCGACGTAGCGCTTTGTAAATCGTTAGTCCAGTTAGCTAAGGTCTTGGTCGTCGATGTACCCGATTGGGTAACTGTTGCATCGCTCGCTGAAGACGTCGTTCCAATCGGCACTACAACGATGCTTGCACTTGTTGGGGGTGCGCTTGTAAATATAATCTTATTCGTTGTGGTATTTACGCTGTAAGCAGTTGTAGGCGTTTGAACAACGCCATCAATCGTTACAAGATACGCTTCAGCCGTTGTAGTTTGTGAAGTAAACGAAAGTGTAAATTCGGTGTTACTGTTATCACCTGTGTGCGTTGACTTATCAAATCCGTTTAAATTAGACGAAGCTAACGCTACTCTATCGTCGATGTAAATCTTATTAACAGCGTCTGTACTAAGCGTTGGAGTCGCAAGATTAACGATCTTATTGTTATTAGCGTTAAAGTCCGTTCCACCGCCTACGGTTTGCATACTGTCGTTATTACCTTCAGCCGCTTCTTCGTTTAAATAACGATTGTGTTGATAAGCTTTATCGAGGTCAGCTTCGTTTAAAACCGATCCATTGACGAAATTAACGAGGTCAGTACCGAAGTCACTAACGCGTTTAACACGTACCAACTGACCCGCTGTAGCGCCGCTTGTAAGTACAACCTTTTTAGAAGGCGATGTAACGATGGTGTAGTCAGTCGTTAAAGTTTTATCTATTCCGTCAATCTCTACAACGACGTGTGAATCTTCGAGATAATTAAAGTTAAAAGCGAAATCTGTCTGCGCGGCAGTTGCGGTGTAGTCGACGTATGTATTAGCCATGATGATTTATAATTCTTTATATGTTATTGGTTAAGTAATGGACGAAGGGAAGGCGATACCATATCAGACGGTAGTTCTTCCCCTTCTATTTGCTTTTGCTGTAATTCGCCTTGATACTCATATTGATCTAAGAGTTCGGGGTATTCATCAATAAGTTCCCCAAATGCTTGTTCTCTATATTGATACAACACGTTATTAATTGTTTCTTTTTGTAAATCCCGTAAAGGCGAACCAGAACGTACTCTAGACATCTGTTGAAAGTCTGGGTTTTCATACGCTTCAATTACAGCGTCTTTAACGTCAGATTGCGAGTATATTTGTTTCCAACGATCATAAAGCGACTGCTTAGTCCCTGGAACTTTAATATCTTTTAAGTCTAATCCTGGAATCTTTTTATCCGAAGGAGGAAAGTCATAACGCCCTTGTATCTCGTTTATAATCTGAGACGCTTTATCGGTCGTTGTTTCGGTAATAGCCAACGGACTAATTGAGTTTACTTGACGCTGTAGCGAACTACCCGCTGATTTTACGACCTGTCCAAACGCATCTCTTTTAGGATCAAGCGTTTCTGCAAATCCAGGAAGACGATTTAACAACGCTTCAAACGGTCCGTTTACTTCGCGCATAACTGGATCATTACTACGATTAACAGCGTTTAAAACGGCTGGTGTATTTCCTCGTGCTAGTTCTTCAAGAAATGAATTGAACCAATCAGCGTCATCAGCGCTTGCTTGACCGCTTGTCATCGCCTGTAACGCGCTTCCTACAGTTTCTAAATAACTCTTCTGTCCAACAGCGTTTGTCATGGCAAGCATGGCGGTAGTTGCTATATTGGCTAAGGTCTCTTCGGGTAGCTCGTTATCTTCGCTTAATCTTAATAAGTCAGCAGATAAACCTGTAATTGTAGCTAACGGGTCAGCGCGTTGGAGACTAACGTATGTATCTCCAGGTTGATCGCCTTGGCTGTCTCCTGTTTTCCACATACGTTGAGCGGCGGTTATGTTGATAGAGTTAGCTTTCCAACCTGTGTTCTTTTTGTTCTGTAGTTCTTTGTAATCTTGCGGACCACTTCCTGTTATAATCTGTTGATCGGCTAAATATAAAGCACTCGACCAAAGACCAGCACCTACCAATTGCCTTCCTCGTGCTTGAGCGCGTATTAACGGATTATCGCTGTTAAATTCAGCTTTACTACGCGCCCACAGTTTACCAATTACAGGCGTCTGGGCAAATAAACTTGCTGAACCACCAGCTTCTTTAAAGATGTTAACAGGTGTCTTAATAAACGGCATGATGTACTGCACAACAAAACTGTCGTTACGAGCGTCTTGTACACGTGAACCCATACTTTCAAACAATCCATACTCTTTACTCAAGTCTTGTTGAAATGTAATGCGGTCGCCAAAGTCACGAAGATACTCCATCTCGCTTGAAAGTTTATTATTCCAGTTATCGCTTGTATATTGTTTGACAAATTCAACTGCTTCATCGCCTTCTAAACCTTGTTCACGTGCCTGAGTAACAGCTTCCATGTTAACGTCGTCTTTTGTTTTATAGCGTTGACCATCAACAAAATAGCGTGACATTTTACCTTCGATGTATTCATCAAGCTTACCTACAGGAGCGTTACCAGACTTAATAAGTTGATTATATTCTTCAGTTAGTAGCGACTTAACTTGCGCTTTTGCAAATAAGTGACGATAAAACTCATCTTGAAAAACAAGACCTTTAGGACCAAACGCTACAAGCTCACCGAAGTTTTCTATCGACTCACCTAAAGCGCCTTTGATGCCTGTTTCTTCCATCGACAAAGCTTTACCGCCTATCTTCTCGTAATGAGAGTTTAAAGCCATTTGACCTTTAGAGTTCTTAGCCGCAACTTTCGCCGCGTTATAAGCGTCAGGTAATGAAAACAATAAATTCTTTGCCGTGTTTACAGCCATTCTTGTTGCTTGTAAGTTACCTGTCAATAAACCGCCTATAGCTTGGTTAGATAACGAGTATAAACTCATCAAACTATTACCCATAAAAGCCGCGCCTTGGGTCGTTGGAGCGCTTAACATCATGTCGTAACGCAATTCAACGTAAGCTTCTTTGATCTTTTCAAACGGACCTTTACGACTTATCTCTAATAAGCGACCAAGTTTAGCTGGGTCACGAACAAGTCTAAGTTCATTCATAAAACCACGAAGCGCTTTAAGACCTCCAAGTTTTTCTAATTGTTCTTTTAGTTGTTCGGGTTTTAAATCTTTCGAGTATTTAGTAAGTTCTCCTGTAAGTTCTTTTTCAACCTTCTTAGATTGTTTTTCCATTGTACTTACAACAGCGGCGATTTGATCGCGAAATACCTTACGGCTCTGTAACAACTTACCAGCAGAACTTCCTATCGTACCTGACGCTTCAGCAAACTCACCAAGTCGATCTAAGTCCGCCATTAAATCGTTTATGACTTTTGGATCGTCAAAGTTCAAACCGCTTGCCATCTTTTTATTCCAATCTTTAAACGCGTGGAAAGTCATAGAATCAGCAACGACAGTTTTAAATATTATATCTTCTGATTCTTTTGCGATCTGCTTCGAGTAATCTAACGGATCAACTGACGGGTCGAGTTGACTACGCAGTTTAGCCGCTTGTTCAATTAAAGATTTTTTATCGGTCTTAATACGACGTTTCTTAAAACCTTGTTCAACTTGTTCTAAGACAGCCGCCATCGAACGTTGTATATCTTCAGCGTCAGTAAACGCTCCAATGTTAACAGGTAGAATGTCGGTCTTACCGTCGATAAAAGCAGTTAAGTCATCGTCGCTCATATTCATGCGATCAAGCGCTTCGATCTTCTGTTCGTCGGTAAGTTTAGAAGGCGCTTTAGGGGCGGTTACTTCGGGTTGTTCGACGGTAGGTTCTGGCGCTTTAGGCGCGTCGGGTTTATTCCGCTTTTCCCAGAATTGTTTTATCTCTGGAGATTGTTTTATATCTGAAGGTTGTAATTTTTTTCCTGTAACCTCTTCGATGTAATCATACAATTTAGAGGCTAACCCCTTACGCCTAAATTCCTCGTTTATTCGTACGTTCTCTATAAAAATATTTCCTTTATCCGTAGAGTTTATTTCGGCTTTTCCTATTTCTTTACCTTCAAATTCAATGACGAACCTTTTATCGTTGTTTGTTTTTAGGTTTAAAAATTCAAACGTTTCACCGCCTATTTCTAAAGTTCTAAAATCGTTTATTAACTCGCTTGAATCTGGGTCTATTTCTTGTGTCTTAAAAGTTACACCGTCAACGGCTTCGTCTCCTTCGGGCTTTAACACCGTGTCTTCGCCGACCTTCGGTTGTTCTTGGTTAGACTTTTGGAAGTCGTCAAACTGTTTTAAAATCTTATCTTTTTCTTCTTGTGCCTTTGCTCTTAAACTTTCGATGTATTCTTTATCGGTTTTCGATACGACGGTTAATTGTTCGGTTAAGTCTGCCTTTTCTTTCAGTAAAAGCTTACCCATCTCTCCGTCTTTTAGCTCTGGACTTCTTTTAAACAAGTTATCAATTCTTGTAATACGTTCAGCTACAGCGCCTTCCATACGTTGTTGTATCTTCTGTGCATCGCTTGTAGACACGCCCATACGATTAATCATACTTGACGCTTCAATACGTCCTAATCCAGAGCCTATACTACCGCCTACTACGCTTCCAAAACCTATTTCAAAAGGACTCAAGTTTTCTCTACTTCCTTCCATCATTTCTAACGACTGACGGAATAAAGCTTCACCACCACCCATTACAGCGCCTTCAGTGCCTCTTGCGGCTACTGTTCCTAACTTACCTAACTTGGCGACTTTAGCGGCGCTAAAACCTGGAATAGCAGAGAACGCTCCCGCCGCCGCACCTTCGGGTACGTTGTAGTCAGCTTTTGGGTCTCTTATTTTTTGAGCGCCGTAGTTTGAACCTAATCCACTTGCTAATTGAATACCTATATAACCAGCGACACCAAAAGGTCCAGCGGCTAATAGAGGAGAAGCGGCAATACCCGTCGTCATAGGCGCGCCTACTTCGAGAGCCATCGCGCTTCCTTCGCGCCAAAGGTTTGATGCTTCTTCCGTTTCGGGATCAACATAAGGTTTTTCGTTACGTGGCTGAGTGGAAGTACTGTCAGCGTCTTGAAACTCAGGCAAGCTATCAAAAAATAATTTATCAGACATAATTAAAGTTGTTTATTTTATATACTCGTTAATAAAATCTACGTACGACATATGCAGTTGTTTTTCTATATAATCGTTAATGAAAGCTAGTCGTCCTTTTTCGTCTTTTTCATCGAACCCCATCTTAGTTAATATATTAGGAATTGTTTCTGTGTCGTCCCCTTTTAGGTACTTCTGCCAATCCTTACTAGTTAAACCGATATTAAAATTACCTGTTTTTAAACGCTCTTTTACACGCTCTTCAATTTTAAGTTCTAAACTGCTGTAGACGTCACCCACTCCTTCGTCTATTTTCTTGTATAATTCATCGGGTGTAATGTTAGGGAACTGACTTATGCGATCTCTGTAGCGTCGTAACTCATTACTCCATATTGATTTAATATCAGCGCTTAACACTTGTAGTGCTTGCGGCGCAACGTTATTACTTTTAGGAAGTCCAAGCAGTTCTTTAACGTAGTTCGTGTCTTTATTAGTAATAGGAATACTACCTTTAATCGTCGTGTTACTAAAATCTGTTTCAATTATATCCGTGTAATCACGCACAGCGAATCGAGACATAACATTCTTTTGAAAGTCGGTTTCGTTACCGTTAGCTTTTAATAGTTCTTTATAATCAGTAAGTGACAACTCGTCTTTATAACTTTCTAGATTGTCGCTTACATCAAGACCTAATTCTAATTGTTTACGAATCTCCGCATACACATCGGGGTTAGTGACAACATTAGCTTCGCTTTCTCTGTTATATGCTTTATTCGCTTCTTCTCGCATCTGTGCAATTAAGCGTTCTGCGTCTGAAGGTTTAACGTTATTCTCGGTAAAGGTTGTACGAACACGTGTTGACCAGTCGTTTAAAAACGCATCTGTTATTGGTTCATCGTTATTTAAACGCTGTTGGAACTCAGCTTCAAAAGGTTCTGATACGTTTGTTTTATTCGTGTTATAACTCGTAATAGCCAAGTTAGTGAAATATTGACCGTTAGATAATATACTGCGTTCAAGCTCATCTAAACTGTTTAAGATTTCCGTGTTAGCAAACTTTGCTCCCTTATCGTTAATCTTCCACTTCTTTAATTCCATGACCTTTTTCATCGCACCAGCCGTGTTACCTTGTTCAACCATATCCGTAATAGCGGGCTTAAATAAGTTATCAAGGGCGTACTTACGACTACCTTTAAAAGAACCAGCACCGTCGTCTATCCACTCTTTAAACACAGGGTCGTTAATGTCGAATTGATTACGCGTCCAAGCGCTTACTTCGTCGCTTATAGAACCTAACCAATCCGTCTTACCTTGGGCGATTGCCATGTCTTGCTCACGCCTTGTAACGGTACTTATGAACTCGTTTGAAATCGAATCAAGCAACGGTTTAACTGATTCACGAGCGTAGGCGCTGTCTATACTATCGTAAAAACCTTTGACCGCATCTTGTGCGTACCCTACTGGATCGTCTGATTGTAAAGCTTCTGGGTTAGTTAATAACTGACGTCTAAATTCTTTAGCTTGTGACTTACTACTTGCCGCCTTGATACCTAATAGAAAGTCAGGGTTCGAGCGTTCGTCTATTACGCCTTTTTCTGCAAGACTACGAAGTTGTTGTTTAGTTTTATTTCTCCGTGCCTCTAACGACGCTAACGCTTTTGTCGAATCTTCTGCGAAGAACTGTTCACCTTTAGCGCGTTGTTCTTCCCCTTCTATTCTTTTTATTTTTGTAAAAGCGCCATAATCACGTAACATCGGATTAACCATTTCCAACGACCTAGCAAGCTGTAACATCTTATTATCACCCGCCTGTTGAACGGCTACATTATAGTTACCACCGCTTTGTATCGTCGCTTGAAGCCTTGGGGCGTCTGCTAAGTCTCGAACCTGTACTCTTTGTTTAGTAGCCATAGTTAGGATACTTTAGGGGTTTTAGGGGTTCGACTTAATTCAAGTTCTCGTCCAAGACCATACCCACTTGCAAACCCGCTCAAGCCGCTACTAGCTACTCTTAAACCGCCTTCAAGGAAACCAGGTTTACTGACGATTCGATTAATGCCGATTTGATTGTTAACGGTACGAAATCCAGCGTCCGTCAAAGCAAGTCCTGTTTGTACGTCTCTCATCTCTTGTTGACGAGTTAGACCCATGTTATACGCAAGTGATTGGTTTTCATAATCCTGTAATAACGCATCAACGGAAAGTCCTGACACACCCGCTTCACCAGCGCTTACCTGTGCGGTAGACACGGCTTCACGTGCTTTCTTAGACATCTCGTTTATCTCGCGATTAGTCGCTTCCTTTTCTTGTCCTTGGCGCATCCTTATCGAACGTTGTTCTTGTAAGGCGCGTTGTTGCTCGGCAATAGAAGCTTGTCTTTGGTATGCCGACTGAGCTTTCGCTTGTTGACGTTGTCCTACGAAAGAAGCTCCCGCTGAAGTCGCGCCTACAGCTAAACTTGCTATACCTAAAGATACTGGATCACACATGATAATTAAGAATTGTTATTTTTGTATATATAAAATTGTTTGTAACCGTCGATGTCAACGTCGGTAAAGGTCGCCCCTAACCACGTTAACCAACGGACTGAAAGTTCATTTGATTCCATGACATAGTTTGTCAATACGTTATAATCGCCCATAAGTCGTTCTATCCACTCCTTTGAATGTTTAATAAAAGTCTTTTTAATAAGGTGCATACGGTGAGTACCAAGTAACCAGATTACACCGACGTTCGGTTGTCTGATCGCTGGACACACGCCAAAGCTACCAACCATGCGCATATCAAGTGTAGTCACTGTCCACGCTTCTTCTGATATTTTATAACTTTCTTGAAGCGCGATACGAGGATGTTGACCTAGACCTATTATTTCTAACATGTCTTGGGTGCGCATATCTTCGTATAAAGGCAACCAATCAAACTCCCCATTGGCGGGATCAATTCGACAGTCGTTATAAATGTACTCAACTGTATCGTTTTGATTGTGCATGTATAAAGCTTTCAAATTCAGCGGCTAATAGTTTCATCGGTAATGCTGAACTTGATTTAATCTTGATTGTAACGTCATCGTGTTTACATTGAATAGGAAAGCGAAATGATCCGCTGTCAAGCACGAGTGAACCTATCACCGCATCAGCACCCAATGTAGACGGGTTAAAAGCGTATGAATATGTATCCCTGTATTGCGGGGTAACTTCGATTGTAAAGTGTCCTGTAGCGTCGTAATCAACCGCTCCACGACGTAGTACTTGATGAGTAAAGTTAGAAGACGCTCGTCCTCCACGTTCTGTAGGTTGCTTTAAAGTCTGCGTTGAGAATGTGTAAAGAGATTCGTATTCAAGACCGACAAAGAACGATGTGGACGAGTAGTCGCCTTCAATCGTAAACTCTGTTGGCGAAAGCGAAGCGTCCTCGGCGTCCGTTGTCAGTGGCAAACGCAATCCATCGGCTGTATAAACAACTGCACCAACTGGATCGTAAGGCATCGTTGATACAGTCGTCTTCTTGTTAGCAGCGCTGTAAGACTTTGTAAGCGAAGAACTTGCAACACGTCTATCAAGATGTATAGCGTAGTTTTTACCTGTGTCTTTATGTCCCGCTTCCATCGCCATCTTTTCGAGGTGACCATCGGTTGTAACGACAAATAAATCGCTGTCTATAAACCCGCTTCCAACGATGTCTTTCGCGAACTCAAAACGCATCCAAGCAGATTGTATCTTTTCACGGTTCTGCCAGAAGTAACGATACACATATAAGTGCTTTAAGTTGTCCGTAGTAGACGCGACTATAACGTCCTCACTAGGTGTACCTATAAGCTGTCTTAAAGACGATGGAACATAAGTAGGTACTTGAGAAGTGATTTCAGAAGCATCAAATATATCTGTATCCTTATCGACATAGAACTCGTATAGACCTTCGTATCTATCGCGTGGAAAGCTGAAGTAAACGTAGTTAGTAAGCGCCAACGGCTTAACGTCGCTTGTCACGTTGTACTCGGTTATAGGCGAGATGTTAACGGTTTTAGCTGTAAGTAAATCTGCTCCTCTTAATACGAACTGTGATTGAGGACTGAACAACACAAGCTTTTCTTGAAAAGGTACAGCGTGTTTAAGCGTCGATACCTTGGTATGAGCAACTCCAACATCGATGGGAGCGCCGTCTAAAAGCGTCAACACAGTCGTCCTGAAAAAGTTAAAATATTCATCGGCTTCGGAAAAGATGACAGAGCCGTCAGTTAACAGTCCAAGTCGATTCTTAAAGAAGAAGATGTCATTGATTGTCTTACCAACAAAAGACGGATTAGGGTTCGTTTCAGCGTCGCCTACAAGTCGATTAGTCCACGTCGCTACATCCACAGCATACGAAGTAATTGTACTTCCTGTAAAAGTAGGAACGATCTGGATCGGTAAAGTCGTGTTATCAAGCGTCGTTTGAACGCCATACCCAACGTCTTCCACCCAAGTTCCTTCACCGAATGTAGCACCGTCTTTAGTCTCAAACTTAACGTAGTAATCGTCTTGAACGAGTTCCACATCGCCTTTGACTTTGACTCGTGAGTCGTTGAAACATTTGATAGGAAGATCAGTAATCGCTGATACCGATTTATACACGAGTCCTAGACCTGTGTTAGAAAGGCTGTCACTAACGGTAATGTCCAAATCACTCGACATAACGATCTTAATGACCGAACCGTTAGCAGTAGCAGATGTAACGCCAGCTAAACTCGATATAGCCGTAGCTAAAGCTGTCGCTATTGTTGTCGATTTATGATCCGAAGGTCCAGACGTTGTAGCGTTATTACCATTAATAGTTACGTTATAATCTGTACCGCTGTTACCTTGCTTAACAAAGACAACAGCTTCGTTTGGAAGCGCGGTTGAAGTCGTGCCCGCCATAGCAACAGTCTTACCTGTGTCAGCGACAAAAGTATAATCAGCAACGTTCAACACTCTGAAGTCGCTTAAAGGATTAGTAGCACCGTTTAGGTACGTCTGAGCGGCTGAAGTTATAGTCGTCGTTACAGCCGATCCATCGGTAGTATTAAAAATGTTTAACGAAGTAGTACCGCCAGAATGATTAAACAACATGACGTGCTTATTCGCTACGTCTCTGTCAAAAAAGCTAACTAAGGCGTCGTTCTCAAGCGTCGTTCCCAACGCCGCTATATGATCGGTATGAGGACGTTTTGTAAGTCCGTCTACAACGGAGCTAAAAGCGTTTACTTGCTCTTCAGCTTGTCCAGGAAATCTTAAATTGTCAGGCTGTTGCGATACACCTTGAACGAGGTTCGGTACAGAAGTAGTAAGTAACGGCATGTCTATCTATCTACAACACGTAATACATCATAGTTATCGAATATATTACGATCTGCGTTTTCACTGTCGCTATCTATCGCTGTAGCTTTTGAGTTAATCTCATCACGAAGCGTAAAGCTCTCGATCTCAGGAGACCCAAGAAAGCGATTAGCAAACTTACGTGCCGCTCGTATCGTGATGTAACTTCTAAATTGTTGTGGTAGTTGTTCAAAGGTAAGTTCAAAAGTAATAGAAACGTCTAGGTCTTCGCCAAAGACGTCGGTATGGTTCTTCCTGTCATACAATGTAGTCCCACGCTGTACGACGTCTATGTCGTTATACTTGTCGATTGGAACGTCGACTTTAAGCGTGTTAGCGGGAAGATTGATTTTATTAGAGGCGTCTCTTATAAGCGCATAAACATGTTCGGTATTAAAGTGCCAACCTTCCGATTGGATTTCTTTATTAACTTCGTCAAGGACGTTTAAAGCTGTCACCACAGACACGGGTACACTAGTACCGCTAATAGTATTAACAGGACTTTCGCCGACTACGCCAATCATTGTGTTGACTGCTTCAAGCTTCGATGTAAGTGCCATATAAAAGGTAAGAATAAAGTTAAAGAATAATCTGATTGCGAGAGAGGAGCGAGGTCAAAACGAAAATTAAACCCTCGCTCCCCTCAACACAACCAAACAAGAAAGAACTACTTCTGCAATTCAATAGCACATTCTGGACGGAGTATTCCGTGACCCATAGCGTACTTTGCAATAAACAGAGTTCCTTGACGCTCCATCTGATACTCGGACTCAGTCGCAAGATCAAGAAGCTTAACAGTTCCTACAGCCGCGGGGTGAGCAACGATACCAAGCGAGTTGGTGAAGTTACCATTGTACCCTACTCCGCCTGAACCGAATACATCGTTAGAAGCGGCTCCGTCACCTGTAGAGGTGGAAGACAAATCAGCCGATGGAAGGTGAGTAGACTTATAGATGCTGATACCAGCAACTTGAGCGATAGAACCAGAAGCAAGTGATCCAGAACCACCGACGTCTTGATTAGACGCAGAAGTCGAGATAACGAGCGCTCCGCTACCACCAGTAATAAGCTTGTAATACTCTTGAGGACGAAGAACGCAGAATCTTCCATCGGAAGGAACGTCGTTTTCATCGAGCTTTTGAGCGGCTGTAAACAACGCGGCAACAAGCTCTGCTCCAGTTGGATCAGTATTGTCGGAGTCGTCAGAACCATCAGCGGGTGTTCCCATCGCGTTAGCAGATACGTCAAGTACTCCACCAAGCTTTCCACCAGTAACGTTAGCTGTAGCTTCACGAGCGGCGGCGATAAACACTTTAGCAATCGCTTCATCGAAACGTTTAGCAAGCGCCTTACCAAGCTCAGAAGCGTAGACGGAACGGATGTCGTAATGATTCTTTACATCGTCGATAGAACTGAGGAATGTCGAAGAAAGAAGTACGTCGTCAATAGTGATGACTTTTTCGTTCTTCTTGATGTCGCTCAAGTAAGAATTACCGCTGTCAGCAATGTTCTGTCCAGGAGTATAGTAGTTAGCGGAAGCAATACCTGTTACAGGAAATTGAGCGCTCTTACCATTCTCGATAGTACGGATAGTATGCAAAGGTTTGAAGACGTTATTTTCTTCAAAGGTCGTTAATATTTCGCCAGCAAATTTCTTCAAGAAAAGAGCATCAACTGCTCCGCTTGAATTAACCTGACCGACGCGTGAGGGAGATGTATCTCCATTAGCCATAATTAAGTTCTCCTATTTATAGAGTTAATATTAGTGTTAGTATTATTAGTCGTTGCTAGTCGGTCAGTTGTCCCGCGCACGGGGCTGTCTTTTGCTTCGTCTAAAAAAAGTGTTATCTTCGTCCTCCAGGCGTGAAGTAAAACCCCACGATCATTGGCAGAACTACGGTCGCTTGAAAGAGCGCGATATGTCCTGTTGTAACAACCAAAGGGGCTTGGCTTGCTTGAAGACTGATGAGTCCGAATAAAAGTTCGTTCCGTCCTTCTCCTGTGATGTTGGTGACGGAGACAAGTGGGACGGTTGGATAAACGGCTGTGATGCATGTGACGAATGAGAGCGTTGACATCCCGATAAGAGCAAGCATACGACGAGTACCACGGACAAAACCGCCAGCATCCCCGCTATTGATAGATTCTTGAAACTTAACTGCTTGTTCATTATTACGTGCCTCCCTTGCCATTTCTAATTCAAACCGATGTTGGCGACCATCTACCAACGCGCCGAAAACGCCCTTTAACACGCTTCCCATAGCGGCACTTCCACCGCCTGTTAAAAAGAGTGTTAAGAGTTCAAACATATCAGATATTGGAAACCGCCAATCGACGGTCTACCTCGGCGTGATACGCCTTATCGCCGCTTTTATACCGTGGGTCTTGCATTGCTCGACTCACTTCTTGCATAGATTGATACGGCATTGTCGATGTACCTGTCGTATTGCCCGTGACAAGCTTTGGTCCTTGACCACCTGTCTCGTTCTTATAACGCGCATACAAACCGCTTACAGCGAGCTTTGCGTGTTCAACAGTTCCATTGTTTACAACGTCGTTAAAAGTGTTCATTTCTTCGTCCGACAGCACTTCGCCCGCCCATTCCGACATAGTATCGTATTCACCATTTGCCGCGCTTTTAATCGTAGTTGATTCGCTGTCTTGTAGAGCCGCTTGACCACGTGCAAAGCTATCGACCAACTCGCGGTTAAGACCGACTTTAGCCAACGCTTCATATGTTTCATCTGCAAGTTTACCGTCATTATCAAAAAATTCCTTCGATGCGTCTGTGATTAAAGTTTGTGCTTCGTTTGATTCCGTCGATGGTTCAGTCTCATTTGTTACTTCTTCTTCGACTTCTTGTTCTTCTGCGGGTCTGCCCATCTTGGATTCAAGTTCTCCATAGGCTTTGACGAGGTCTTCCGCTGACTTAAACTTCTCTGGTAACCATTCTGGGCGTTCTTGCTCGACTTGAGGTTCTTCAACCGTCTCTGTTTGCTGTTGATCGGGTTCAATCTCGTTAGGAGCTTTTTCGTTTATTTCGACTTTTTGGTAATCTGCCATGATTGTATTCTTTCACGTGGTTTGTTTGTGTTATTGTTCTTGTGATTGCTCTTGTGCAATAGCGTTTATAGTCGGCGCTACAGCGGGCGCTCCAAGCTTCATCATCATTTCCTGTTGTTGAGCTTGTTGCATCTGTTGTTGAATTTCTTCTTCCGTCTTAATCAATCCTTCAGTTTCGATTCCCAACGCGGTAGCACGTCGTTTAAAGTAATCACTTACATTGACGTACTGCATAACGGATTCGGGACCTACGACTTGTGACGCTCCCGCAAGGAACATATCAAGACGATTAAGATCATTACCACGTCCAAGCGCTTCAACGCCTGTTACTATGGTAGGTTTAACGATGTCCTTCGGAAGTTTAGGAAGTCGATCCTTTCTGCTCATCCTGTCCATAAGACGCGATACAAGCGGAAGTTGGAACTCCTGTGAAAGTATTGAATAGAGACCGCCCAATGCTGATTCGAGTTCTTGGGATAACATTCGTATTTCCTCGGCGGTCACTCGTTCAGCATCACGCACCACGGAACTATTCAAAAGGAAAGCGTGAGATAAACGGTCTTGTATTTTAGCACTTACCGATTCAGCTACACGAAAGTCATTAAACTTATTAAGTTGTAAAACGGATACATCGCCGTCACTACCTTGTACAATCGCACCGTTAGGCGCTTCAGCCAGCGTACGCGCGCGAGTAGTACCGTTAGGATTAATCATAAACAACACCTTGGCGGCGGCGGCACTACCTTCTACAATTGCTTTAGTCAGCGCTTCAAGCGATTTAAGATCGCCTATATACTCTTCAACAAAACCACGTCCGTAGTCTTCGCCGTCAATGCGTGTATAACGCAACGGTATCCAAGGCGATTTATCAACGGAATACGATCCTTTAGACTCTTCGATGACAATTCCTTTGACGTCCTGTTGAACGATGAACTTGTCACCTTCACGAACAATACTCGTGTATAAGTCGCAGTTGTTTTCTTTAGATTCTTTATATACTTCGTCGCGTACTTCTTCGGGAAGCATGAACGGAGCAACAGTTTCCTTCACGGCTATATGCGTGACATTGCCCATTGCATCGCGTTTAACGACGTATCGGTCTGGACGGAACACACGCATACCACCTTCGTCAGGCATGTATAAAAGTGTGTTACCACTAACCAATAAATTCTTTAGTGCTTCAAACACACCGACTCGAAACGCTTCTACTTCGACCTCTTGACTTACTGCTCGTTCAACATCGCTTAAAGCTTTTTCAAGATCGGTGCGTAACTGTTCGCCTTGCTCCTCGCCCATTTCTGCCTTTGCTTTTTCAAGCTCGTATCGGTCGATGACCAAACGAAAGAAAGGCGCATTAGGCGGTAGTAAAGCGAGTAATAACTTAGACGCTAGATTGTTTACACCACGCGCACCTATACCTTGATAAGGCGTGTAGTATTTCGTGTGAGGACCGTGTCCTTCGGGTGGAAGAACGTAAGGTATCGTCAACTCCGCAGACGTTCTAGCGCGATCTAAGAACGACCAACGCGAACCTTCAAGCTGAGTGTATAGGCTTTGAGCCGTTTCGTATTGCATAATTAAACTGAGTCAGTTGACCACTCTTCGCCATTCAAGATGTTAGATATTTCAGAGTAGTTATATTGAACATTACCCGCAAGAAAGCTAGGAGTAGCGCCATCAAACTTAACTAATGTTTTAGTACCGTCCGTCGAGTGACGAAGTGTCTTTTCTGATGTTTGAAGTACCTCGTCAAAATTCACAGATGGAACATCGGAGACTTCAATAATAACATATTTTCTACTCATAATTAGGCGATGTAAATAGTGTCAGGTGCGGTACTTAGATCGTGTAAGGTTGGACTATTATTAAGTGTAGCGTCGTTGGTTCCAATATTCTGAGCGTTTGATACAGTCGTACCTGAACCGTTGTTATTATCACTCATTCTCCACCACACGATAGGACCATTCCCGCTATTACCGATTGAACTTAAATCAGTAGGAATAGGATTAGCACCGCTTGTGTCTCTTATTGCTGAAATGTCAGAACCAGATAAGGCAACATTCCAAATCGCAGCCTCATCACAATAACCAGCGGAAGGTCCGTTACCTATAGTTGGCTCAAATATTCTGAGGTCAGGAGAGGAGTCGGAGTAGCTGGAAGACGAACTATTAAATCCTTGATGTCCTTGGCTAATAGTTACTTGACTACCATTCACATACAGGAAATGAGTACCGCTATTACGACCCCAAGCTAAATTTGACCATGTATCAACCCCTAATCCTACTTGAACATTAGAAATAGGATTGTCGTAAGCACCGCTACCGTTACTCGCCCACACAGAGAGATTGCCATTACCCGCCGCGTCGGTAGAATCAAAGTATAAACGCCATCCAACTTTCCCTGTTGCGCCGTAATTATTAGCCCAAATAGAACCGTCAGCAGTATCGTTTGCACTAAACCTTACCCATATCGACGTAGTAAAATCAGATGCCATTAAACTTGTTGGTATCGAGCATGAAATATTGTCGTCGACTCCATCGAACTGTATAGCATATCTATTAGCAAACGATGCAGTCCCAGTATCTTTAGGTACATCAAACCCGTATAATGTGCCAAACCCAGGTCGTTTTAGACCCGACGGAGAAGCGGTTATACCGCTAGGTTTTAAAAGCGAAGACGTAAACGTAATCGACATTACAACGAGTCAGTAGTTCCTGTTGCAAATAAGCTGTAAGTACCATCGGTACGAGCGGATACATTACCTCGTATCTTTTCATAATGTCCGTGGTCGTCTCTTACGGTTACGTTACCGTCGGCTGTTACCGCTTCGCTGTGGATTACGCGCCATCCTCCGCCGATATACGCTTCAACATCTACAGTCCCACCGCTCGTGACTGAGCTTGATGCAACGGTAAATGTCCAGCCTTTCGAGCGTTCAACGCTAAAGGAACTGCCCGCACCTGTCGCCGATACAGCGGACAAGAGCGTGATTTTCTGGAGTGATTTTAATGCCATGATGATTATTCTTTCTGTATATTATATTAAGTAGGTAAATTGACGCCACTTCCTGAGTAGCTTCCACCCATCGAAGGACGTGTTAATTGTGCAGTACCTCGACGTTTTTTAGACGCAGTTGAACCGCCGCGCTTACCCGCTGGCTTAACGACCGCCGCTGTCTGAGTTGGAGGAGGAGGAGGAGGAGGCGGCGGAGCGGGTGTTACAAATTTAGGTGATGGAAAGCACATAGTTAATTATTCCTTGGGACTTATTAATGTTTTATGTTGTTCGTCATAAGTGTCGATAAGGAACTCAATGACTTTACGTTGACCGACCTTGATCCATATCTCTCGTTCGTTATCCTTCGGATCGGGTAAACGAAGCGGAAATCGCTCGTCTAAAACGTCGATTAAATCGCGGCTCAAGTCGGGAAGTTTTCTAATAGGATTAGTCATCCGCCTAAAAACTAATCGGATCAAACGGCTTTTGTCGAGACAAATCTTCGTCTAAATCGCCAGTAACTTGATGGATTAAATGGCTGTATTTTCGTTTTTGTTTTTCGTCAAAACACGACGGCATCCATAGATATTTAATCTGTTTATGTTTATTATTATATTCATCCTTGCGAATAAGATAAGCCATCCACGCGTTCATAAGCGCATCTTGTTCGGTCATGTGTGCCTTCTTATACGCGTTAAGAACGGTGTCCCAAGTCGCGCCGTATATGTCGAGTAGCTTACCCGCTGACTTAACGCCTATTCCTGGAACGCCTTTATATCCGTCAACATGATCACCCGCTAGTGTCTGCATCAAGTGATAACGATCTGCTTCTTCTTCCGTCGTCTCGTGTAACTCACCACGGTTGAAGTCATAGAACGCACAAGGTACTGACTTAAAGTCTTTATCAATACTAACGATGATACGCTTGTCCTTTCGGTTCGGTCGTTCAGTCGCTAGGATCGCGAGTACATCGTCAGCTTCTAGGTTTGGATAGATAACCGTACCGTATTCTTCTGCAAGCCAATCGCGTATAGGGTCGAGTCCTATCGGTGCAAACTTGGATCGTCTATTAGCTTTGTACTCGCTGTTAAGCTTACGTCTGAAGTTGTTCTTATCGGATATAGCGAGGATGAAGTCGTCCGCTTTCATACGCTTTTTAAACGTTTCCAGTCGATCAACAATCCATGTCTTAGCAATGGCGAGGTCAGTATGTACCGTCCATAGGTCTTCCTTCCATTGGATGTTAGCTTGCGCGGTGAACGCAGATTGATACGCCAATACGTCAGCGTCTATTAATAGTGTTGTTGTCATTGATTTCCTTGTTGTTGTTGTTGGTTATGTTTGTGTATAACGAGGTAATTGTATGCTTTAATCACGAGATCGGGGTCGTCCTTGAGTTGTCCAATACCTGTGTTACAAGACGGACATAGCAAGCCTCTGATCGCTCCTGTTGAGTGGTCGTGATCTACGCTTAATCTTCTTCCGTTGGTTGATGGCGTGTCGCATATAGCGCACGTGTGTCCTTGCTTAAAAGAGATGTAGTCGTATTCTTCGGTTGATAGGTTGTAACGCTTTTTTAAATCTGACCGACGTGTTATTTTCTTTCTACTTTTACGGATACAGGTTTTACATCTGAGCGTTAACCCGTCTTTTCGCGTTTTGTCTTTATAAAACTCCGATAACGGGAACTCTTTCTTACAAGCCGTGCAAGTTTTCACGTGTGGTATTAATGCGTTTCTGCCCAGTTGTTACCGACCTTGTACTCGCCGTCCAATGGACACTTCATCTTTAGATGTCTACCCGCTTCTCGTATCGCGATACATGCGGTCTTACCGAATTGATCTGCTAGTTCTGGTTTGACTTCCGTTTGAAACTCGTCGTGTATATTCGCCACAAACGCGTAATCTTGCATCACTCTCCAGTTACTCGTGGCGAGGTGCGCGTTCAACCCGATCAACGCTTGTTTCATCACGACTGCTCCCGCCGATTGTAAAAGCGTGTTAAGCGCAGAATGTTCAGAGCGTATCGGTAGTATGCGTCCGTCTAATCCCCGAAGAAATCCACTACGTTTAACCTTCGCTTCCACAGCTTTCTTCAACGCGTTTAAAGCGGGAAGAGACGTGAGGAATCGTTGCTTCAACGCTTTACCTTCTCGCGCTGTACCGCCTACAATCTCTCCAATCTTACCGTCACCAGCACCGTATAAGAATGCATAGATAAATGTCTTTGCTTGATCACGGGTCTTCAATCCCGCCGCTTGTTGATTAACCGTGTGAATATCTTCTTCTAACAATTGACGTCCATATTGTCCACCGTCAAATCCCGCTAGGTAATGCGCAAGCATACGAAGTTCAAGACCGCTCGCATCACAACCGACAAGGACGTAGCCATCACGCGCCTTAAATAACTCACGACATTCCTTGCCGTAGGGTGCGCGTACTGCTGGTACTTGTGCGATGTTTGGATAGCTATGAGTACAACGACCTGTGACCGTGCCGTTAGTGTTTACCTTGCCGTGGATACGTCCGTTACGAACGCGTTTGATCCAAGCGTTGTCGCCTTCGGCTAACATGCCTAAACGTTTAACGACCATTAAGTATTCAAGTAGTAAGTCTGCCGATGGATGCTTGACGCCTTTAAGCACAGCTTCATCGATCTTGGGTTTACCATCGGGGGTGAAGTGTACGGGTTTCCAACCAAGTTCTTTTAATCGATCTGCTATCTGATCACGACTGCCTGGATTAAACGGTATAGACTTAGTCTTGTTGCCTAGCTTTGTCGCCTTGTTAGCGAGTGCTTGTACTTGTCCTTCTTCTTTCAACATTTTCTTCAGCGCCGCTTTAGTCTCACCGAAGTACTGCTTCCCTTCAACCTCAACTTCCCATCCTTCGGGTGTCTTCATCTCTTCAACAACGGGTGGAAACGTCTTCTGTAAATCATCGAGTAACTCAGCGCGTCGGGTCGTCAATGTCTGTATTAACTTGTCCGCTTTATCTTCATCAAAAGCAAACCCAGCAAGCTCCTGTTTACGTATTAACTTAGCAAACGTGTGTTCGATGTTAAGCATTCGAGTATCGGGTTCTTGATCGCGAAGGTAAGCACCGACAGCATGTGTCACAAGTACATCACGCTCGCAATACTTACGCATTTCTGGCGTGTAGACATCGAAGTTATCGGAATCGAACTCCATCTTAGACACGCCTAATCGGTTACCCCACGCCTTCAAGCTATGCGATCCCCATAGTTCTTTCGGGAAGTCCTTACGTACCATATCAAGTTTGAACAAATCGGAATGTACGCACCGTGTCGTTACTGCGGTGTCAAGTATACGCGCTTTCGGCGACCATCCATACAGCTTAGTCAGTGCGGGTATATCAAAACCGATAACGTTGTGACCGACAATTGTTTCAGCGCTGTCAAGTAAGCGTAGTCCTTGTTGCATACTCTCGTCTGCGAACGTCAACATCTGTTGCTTCATCGGATTATAAACGCTCAAACAATGAACGACTTTTAAATCATCAAACGTTACGAAGTCTTCCAACCCGTTAGTCTCAATGTCGAAGTATAATGTTTTGTTCATGTTCATAAGTAGCGTACAACTTTCTTCCAGTATTCTTGTGTTTCAACCTTGTGGTAACCGTTTGGTCCGCCGTTATGTATCCGCGCTAAGACTTCCCAAGTGTCGTGTTCTGATGCGTGTCTTTGCCAGTATTGCATCATCACCTGTTCAGCGTATATCTGATCGACACACATTGCCCACGTGCCGTCAATTGATTGGTCGTAGTTATAAGCGTCGATCCAATAACCAAAGCTTATTTGATAAGGACCGATTGATCGACCGCTGTCACCGACGGCATAAGGCGCATCATAAGCACCACCACTTTCGACAAGACGGATCGCTCGAAACAACGTTGCATAATCAGAACGACTGTGACGAGGTTTCGGTAGTATTGTTATTAGTTTTAAGAAACGAGTTATCATGTTCATTTAATCTTCCTGTTTGTTGGTTGAAATGTAGTGTCGAAGCTAGTCCCGTCTCACCTGAGAATCGGTTCTTCAACACTCTTATACGTGTTTGGTTTGCGTCTGCTTCTGATTGTTGATTACGTTCTAATCCAATAACCATGTCAGACAGTTGCGGTATGGCGTGTGAACCTCGAAGATGTGCAAGCGATGTAATCGCCCCTTCCTCGTGTCCAGCGCCTGGAGGTCGCTTTAGATGACTGACTAATACCATGCCACATTGCGTCTCTTCGACGAGAGAACGTAGGCGTGTCATCGTGTTGTCAATCAGTCGTCTTTCATCATCGCCTTCAAAACCACTAACCACTATCGATAAATGATCAAGAAATATCCACTTACATTCTAGTCCTTTGCATAGGTATCTAATTCGATTAAGTAGATTATCGCTGTCACAACTTCCGAAGTGATCGTAGGTAAAGAAGCGTCCGTTTCCTACCGTCTCTTCAAACGTAGGTCGTAACGATTCGTGATGTATTTCTTTTTCGAGATGAAGCGGTTTGTTAACGTGCAATCCCATTATACCCAGAGCCGTCCGCCTGACTGACTCTTCAAGCGCGATGTAACCGACTGTTTCGCCACGCTCTAATAATGAATACGCAACCTCACGACAGAACAGAGACTTCCCAATCCCACTACCCGCGCATATCGTGACGAGTTCTCCCCGTCGTATACCGTGTGTCATGTCGTTCAAGGATGTGTATGGGTACGGTTGAGACTCAACGTTATTTACTTCGCTTATCTTTTCCCATAGTTCTTCAGCACCGACGATACCATCGGGTCGATACTCACGCGCTTCAAAGACTGCGGTTACAATCTCCTTTGCACGGTTCGCTTTTAACATATCGTTCGGGTCTTTAAGCGGTAGCTCGGCTATCTTTGCACGTCCAGGAGTTAGAAGAGCCGCACATTCTGCCGCTCCCTTGCGTCCTGGATCGTCCATATCAAACATAAAAACCACTTCTTCATATCGTTCAAGCCAATCGAGTGCTTGTGCGACGTGGTTCTTAGCTCCGCCAGCACCGTGCGGTACAGATACGACTGCCCAGCTATTGTTAAACGCTTGGGACACGCTTAAAGCGTCGATCTCTCCTTCGGTTACGACGACTCGCTTACCGCTGTCTCGCCACAGATGTTGTCCATATAGTCCGATCAGTTCGCCACGTACCGTAAATGATTTGTTAGCGTATCTAATCTTCTGTCCACATAACTTGCCGTCACGAGTACGGTAGTTTGCGACTTGAACCATCTGTCCATCGACTTCAGCGGCTTGATAACCCCACTTCTTACACGTCTCTTCCGTTAGGTTTCTTCGCGTTAAAGCGGTGGTCTTGCCGTTACTTACAAACGACGCTTTATTAGTTTTGGTCGTTGGTTGTTCTTCCATTTTTTGTTTTTCATTTTTGTTGGGTTGAGTGTTCTTTCCACAGCTAAAGCAATGACTCGATCCGTCTACATATGTAGATCGTCCGTCACTTGAACCACAGGCGGAACAGGACGTGTGGATTTCTTTGTATTCAGCCATGATTTCGGTATCGTTTTGTCACAATATTTGAGTCCTTTTTGTTCGCAGTATTTTGCGTATGTTGTTTTAGAACCTTTGCGTATCTTGTTCGACGCGTTCATAAAACAAAGACGGACATCAAGTTCGGGATGTTGATCACGAATAAGGAGATGTTTGGTTCTGTCTTCACTCGTCCAAAGTCCTTTAGTCTCTACTATAATTCCGTTTGGTAGAATAAAGTCAGGTGTGTACGTTGATAGTTTCCTGTATTCGATCTTCACAGTTTCATACCCGAACTTGACGCCGTTCCGCTCTAACCAATTAGCGGTCTTTGCTTCAAATCCAGAACGATACTTAGAAGTCCGCCGACAGGGGCGCTTCTTGTTTGGTTTCCTCGGCATTAGGTTCTGGTTGATCGAGAGTATTCTCGAATGTTTCTCCTCCGTTTGTGTATCCACCTTCTTCAGCGGTGAAGCCATAGGATGTTGCTTTCTCACTTGTTCCAACAGCCGCGAGTTCGAGTACTTGAACGCCTTGTGGTTCGAGTGTCATACCGAATCCGTGTGCGGCGACGTACCAAAACCTCATCTTCATTCCGATCTTTATACGGCTACCACCACCGACGATGTCGTCGCCTTTCATCGGGTTACCTTGGCTGTCAAACAAAGCAACGCTTAACTTATACTCGCTACCGTCACGTCGTTTACCTCCCGCTTTCATCTTCAACTTTACGATGTGATCTTCTCCGTCGATGACGAATGGAAGGTTCGCTTTATTTAGTGTCTTTCCTTGCTTGGTGTTCTCGGCGAGGTAAGCGGCTTCGTATTCGGGTTGTATCTGTGCTTTTAACTTATCCCAATCAGCTTTATCTAATATCAATTCGGTACGATATGTTCCGTACTCTCCGTCATACTCGCCTGTCGATGGTTTAGTTAAGTAGCAATATCTTGCTGTTCCTATTGGTGTGGTTATTGTCTTCATATTATATCTGGTCATTAATCGCTCCTTTTAAGCGTCGTTGTTATGCGAAGAAATAGTCAGAGCCTAGCACCTCAAGCGGATCAAGAGTTCCGTAAGGAGGTAGGTCTGGTAGTTCTTCTTTGGTTTGTGTTTGGACTTCATCCTTGAATTTAAGAAGTAAGTCCTCGTTGAAAGTGTTTGCGGTTTCTCGTCTTATAATCCCGCTTAATGCTTCGCTGTTTGTCGAGTGTGTCGCGAAGCTATCATGTACCATAGCGAGTGAGCGGATGCCCATCTTCTTCGCTTCGTTCGTCGTCTTGTGTGCGATGGTAGCGTCAAGACTGTGTACAAAATTAGGACTGATGCCATTGGCTTGACGCTTACGATCAAGTTCGTTCAAAGGTTGATGCCATCTAACAAACGAAATCTTGTCGCCTAACATCGTGTTAATTTGTGATCCTTTCGTGTTGAAATATTTTTGTCGTACTTTAAAACCAAGTGGTGTCGTCCACTCAATCGCATTGCCTTCACGTGCTAACAACCTTGCACATTGTTGTAGCCACGCCATGACTGCGTTTGGTCGGCTTAAACATTCGTCCATCGCTTTCCACACAACCATAGATAATTGACTGACTGCGGGTGTTGTCTCGCTTCCGAACGGATCAATGTCGCGCTCAAGACACACATCTCTAAACCAATCGTGTACATAGTCGCGACAGGACTGACGAGTACCGCCGTAAGGTTTGACCATGACAGGTCGCTTAGTAAGCTTACGTGTGATGCCCAGCTTTAACCATTCAGTCGCGATGTGGTCGCCCTTCTTCGCTTTCTTCTTTAATTCTTCCGTTACTTGATCCGCTACAAATTGATAGAGATCGGCGGGAGCTTCCGTGGCTGACACGTTTGTAGCTCGACCGCCGATCTCGTCTCTACCCAACAAAGAAAGTAACTGTATGCCGTTGTTAGACGCGTCCATAGCGACGGGCAGACGGGTTTTAAATCCCCGTCCACCCATGCTTAATAACTCACCCCA
>MDTC01172128.1_pt1 | contig 30332 bp, 27 predicted proteins | sample 811181 | NCBI WGS metagenome assembly MDTC01 (sample SAMN05326644, study PRJNA326480) | marine metagenome | isolation source: seawater | place: Pacific Ocean: North | collected 2011 | reverse complement strand
TTTAAATGTGCTGTTGATACGTGTGTGTATACCTGTGTAGTTTTGATATTACTGTGACCTAGAATAGTTTGAATAATGCGAATATCTGTGCCATTTTCCAGTAAGTGAGTTGCATAACTATGTCTTAGGCTATGGGGAGTTACGTGTTTATAAATACGACTATTTATAGCAGATTTTTTTATTATTTTTTGGATACTTGATGCTGAATATTTTGGAGTATTTAAACCGTTAAATAAAAATTTCTTTGGTTTATACTTTAAATAATATTTTTTTAGGAGTTGTAAAATTTGGTAGGTTAGTTGTACTTGTCTGTCTTTATTTCCTTTTGAATTTTTAATATGTATTACCATTCTTTTACTGTCGATGTCAATGATTTTTAAATTTATTAGCTCAGATACTCTTAGCCCACAAGAATATATCGTTGCTAAAATTGTTAAGTGCTTTAGGTTATAAGTATGGCTTAGTAATGATTGAATTTCATCTTTACTAAGTACAATAGGTATTTTTTTTTCTTTGATTGGTCTTTCTATGTAATAATATTCTCTTTTTTTTCCTAATATTTTTTCAAAATAGAACTTAATTGCATTAATATGTTGGTTTTGAGTGCTTTTTGAATAGTTTTCTTCGACCAAATGAAATAAATATTCTATAATATCATCTTTTGTAAGATGATTGATTTGTATCCCTTTAAAGTAGGTTCTAAAGTAATTTAGACATGTTAAATAGCTATTAACGGTGTTTATACTATAACCTTTTACGATAAGTATTTTTTTAATTTCTTTTAAATCTTTCATAGCTACAAACATTCGTTTTAAAAATCTATCGGCATGATTATAAATGTTTATAATTGTTTTTAAACGGATATAATTAATTTTACAGAACAAAATTTGTGCTTTTAGCATAATTTAATTTTGATATATGAGTAAAAAGTTATGTTTTGAGTGTAGTCAGCCTTTAATTGGTAGGATAGATAAGAAATTTTGTAATGATATGTGCAGAAATTCTTATAACAATAAAATAAATAAAGATGCCAACGAATATGTAAGAAAAGTAAATGTAATACTTAGAAAAAATAGAAGAATTCTCTCAAGGCTTATGGACGGAAAAGAAAAATCAAAATCTACCAAAGAAGAGCTATTGCTAAATGGTTTTAATTTTTACTATTACACTAATTTATACAGCACTAAAAAAGGAAAAAACTATTATTTTGTTTATGAGCTTGGTTATTTAGAACTTGATGAGGAACAATTTGCACTCGTTAAAAAACAAGAATATGTAAAGTAAAATTACAATGTGCTCAAAACCTTAATGAAAGAATGAAAACTAAAAAAGAAATTGACGAAGAAAAATACGAGCAAATTAAAGATGAAATCACCGATTTTGTTGATAATTTAAAAGAAGATTTCTTAGAAAAATATAAAAAGGAGTACGAGGGTTATGTTGATAATTTGGAAGGACTTAAAATGTCTGTAAATAAATATACTGCACTAATGTACCTTTCTCAAGTTTTAAATTTCTTTTTCCCATTAGCTGGTGTAATATGTCCCTTAATAATGTGGAATTCTAAAAAAAATAAAGACTTTTTTATTCATTCGCATGGTAGAAATATTTTTAATTGGATGTTTAGCGCAATAATATATTCAATAGTTATTTCAGTTATTATATTTACGTTAATAACTATATTTAGTTTTTCTGATTTAACTCGTTTTATTTTATTAGGTTTTGGTGTACTAATATTAGTTGGAATTTTATTCTGCTCATTAATATTTACAATAATTGGCGCAGTAAGAGCTTATAAAAAGAAACTTTTTAAATACCCATTAACAATATCCTTTATTAAATGAAAAAGATTTTAATTCTTAATGGACCTAATTTAAATTTGTTAGGTAAAAGAGAACCTTCTACTTATGGTAATGTATCATTTGAAGAATATTATAAAAAATTAGTAAATGAGTTTCCTAATAATGAAATACATACCTTTCAGAGTAATGTTGAAGGTGAGCTAATAAATAAACTGCATGAAGTCGGTTTTAATTTTGATTTAATCATTTTTAATGCTGGTGGCTACACCCATACATCAGTAGCAATAGCAGATGCGGTTGCAGCTATTGATTGCCCAGTTATCGAAGTACATATTTCAAATGTTTATTCAAGAGAAGAGTATAGACATCATTCTTTAATGGCTAAAAATTGTAAAGGAGTGATTGCCGGTTTTGGACTCGATTCCTACGCATTAGCATTAAAATCATTCGTCAATTAAAACCAATATTAGTACCAAATACTTTCTTTTAGTATTTGAGAGAAATTATTTTCACTTAGAAAATATATTAATCTGATAATATGGTAAATGGATAGTGTTATAGCTAGAAAATAGGCTATTTTAAGGTTAAAAAATATGGATTTTGAAAATGATTGTTTTGTAAAAATTTCAATTGAAAAAAGAATAATAATTCCAACTAAAAAGGCAAAAGCAAATGGTCCAAATAAATGATAGTAAAAGCTTTTTGTAAAATTACCATCATACATAAATACAATTGACTTAGTGATGCCACATCCAGGACACGGTAACCCAGTACTCATTTTAATTGGACAAAAGGATTGCTCTAGTTCAATATTTTCAAAACTAAAAAGATATATGTATAAAGGAAACAATAACATTATGGTTGCTCCCGCAATAATATATAATCTTCTTTTTTGGAATTTATTCGTATAGTTTGTTAATATCACCTTGTACTATCATTGCAGCCACCATGGGAATTAAAAATCCTAGAACAATTAATAATGTCGATTGATCTTTATTGGTTTGGCCAGTTAGTTCATAAATTTTTGGAAGACCGTCTTTACCCACCAAATAGAAAAAATAAATATTAACTGGGAAGCAGCATCCTGCAAAAATTGCAACTGGCTGAGATATAACATCTTTTTCAGAAACTGCATTTACCACCTGGGCCGTTTTTATATTCCAGTATATTAAATATAATCCACATGTAATTAGCGATAACACTAATACCAATATTGGATCAACTTTAAATTCAGGTATTTTAAGTTTTGAGATTTCGTTATTTGGTGTTGATTTTTCTTCCGTCATAATTTAAAATTTCCTTAAAATTATAATTATTATACTATTAGTTAATTAATTTTTCAATTTCTCTGTAAACTTTGTGTATAGGCAAACCCATAACATTGAAAAAATCACCTTCCATTTTTTTAATTCCAACATATCCCATCCACTCCTGAATGCCGTAAGAACCTGCTTTATCAAAAGGTTGGTAGTTTTTTATGTAAAATTCGATTTCCCTGTCTTTTAAATCATAAAAAGTAACTTTAGTACTGTCTTGAAATGTGATTATATTTTTATTGTGTAGGATTGATACACCGGTGTAAACAGTATGTTTATTTCCAGATAATTGCTTTAGCATTTTTTCAGCGTGATTGAAATCTGTCGGTTTTCCAAGAACCTTATTATCTATAACCACAATGGTATCTGCTGTTATGAATAAATTTTTTTCATTTGAACTTTCTAAATATGATTTAGCTTTGAGTTCTGATAGAAATGGAGCGATTTCATTTACTGCTAAATTATCGGGGTATTCCTCTTTAATTTCTTTAGTTATAATTTGAAAATCTTCAATGATATTTTTTAGTAATTCTTGCCTTCTCGGTGATTTTGAAGCAAGAAATACTTCCACACCTCGGATTTTATTCGCTAATAAGTTCATAATATCAAGTTAACATATAGCCATATACTGGCCAAGAAAAATTTAGCCTTTATTAAGCGACTTAAAAGAGGGTAGGGCGGCTGTTTGAAATTTACTAATAAGCTATACATAAAATAAAAACTAACTAAAATTACAGGAAGATAGAAGAATAAGTTTAGAGTTGTAAAGCTAGAGCTTATCATCGCTATTGCTAATAGAAAAATTATAAATACAATAAAAAAAGAAATTAGCACTTTTGTAGAGCTAACCCCAATTAATAATGGGAAAGTTTTGCTTTTAACATATTTGTCACCTTCAGCGTCTTCAATATCTTTTATAATCTCTCTTATTAATGTGAAAAAAAAGCAAAATACTATGTAGGTACTTGAAATTGAATTTTCAACTTTTAAGGTATTTATTTGAATTTCGTTATTAAAAATATAATTAGGAATACTTAATGCAATAACACAAAGAAAGGCGACAGAAATATTTCCAATTAGCGGTAAGTGCTGAAGTTTAAGAGAATAGTAAAATACCAGAAAATGACAAAGCATAACCATTTGAACCCAACCGCCTGATAAGTTGGACAGAAATAAACATAGAAAAGATAAAATAAGGTGTAAGAAATATAAAATTAAAAAGTATTTTTTTGATGTATTTTCAATCATTTTTTTGTTAATGCTATCACTCTCTATATCATAATAATTATTAATTAGATATCCGCTGCAAAGGGTAAATACAACTGAACAAAAAAGCAAAAAGTGGTCAATATTTAAATTAGATGCTGCATTATATTGAAAGTATAGTCCCCAATACAAAATTCCAATCAACAAGATATTGATTATTCTAATGGATTTTAGATATTTTTTTACCATGAGAAGGCATCTTCATCAAGCCATTTGTTTTGAACTCTCATGGTTTGTTCAAGTACATCTCTTACACATCCTTTTCCACCATTTACATGAGATATATAATCGACAGCTTCTCTAATTTCTACAGCTGCATCATTTGGACATGTTGACACACCAACAACTTTTAAACACGGTAAATCTGGAATATCATCACCCATGTAAAGAACTTCATTTAATGAAATTTTATTTCTCTTCAAATAATCTTGCATTAGCGGAAGTTTTTTATGTGCGCTCAAAAAAACATCTTTTACTCCTAATCCTTCTAATCTTTTCTTAACCATATTTGAGTTACCACCAGTAATGATTATGATGTTAAATCCTTTTTTTACAGCATGTTGTAAAGCATAACCATCTTTGGTATGCATAGTTCTAACCATCTCCCCAGATGAGTCTAAAATAACACTTCCATCAGTTAAAACACCATCTACATCAAAAATAAATGTTGTAATGTCTGATAATCTTTTCTTATAGCTCATGATGTTGATTTAATATTTGCTTAGTAAAAAGTTCATAAATATCTTTTAAATTATCATTCTCTCTGAGTATATCGATATGTTTTTCAATTAAATCGTAATCTTTTCTTGACGCTGGGCCAGTTTGTAACTTAAAAACATCATCTTTAAATGTATTGTCAATGCTAATTTGAATTAGATTTTTAAATAACTTGTATTCAATTTTATTTTCTTCGCAATATGACCTTACAGTACTTAAAAGACGATAGGTGAAATTACTTACTGCAACTGCAGAAAGATGAATTTTTTGACGTTGAACGGAATTTACAACATTGTATTTAGAACTTAATTTATCACATATATCAATTAACTTATCTAATTCTTTATTGCTGGAAGCCTCTAAAAAAAAGTTAACTTTTTTCCAATTAGTTGATAAATTTTTGTGGATGGATTGAAGTGGGTAAAGACAACCCCATTTTGAACTATAATTTTTTAAAAAATTACTATCTAAGCTACCCGAAGTATGTACAATAAATTTATTATTTAGGTTTATATCTCCTAATAAATTCAAGTAACTATCGTCTTTTAACGATACTAAAACCATATCGCTATTTTCTATTGCGTTTTGGTTAAATAGAATTAACCTAGAATTTGTTTTATTAGCTAGCTTTTTTCCAGAATATTCATTCCTACTTATAATTCCATTAATATTAAATCCCTTATTGAAAAGTTCAATTCCTAGTTGTGTAGCTACATTTCCAGAGCCAATAATTGTAATATTATTAACTTTTTCCAATTTAGTTTATTTGATTTTCAAAAGTTTGAATCACTTCTTGCATGGAAATTAATAAATCTTTTTCTGATCCTTCTTGTGACTCAAATAAACGTTCTTGAAGTAGGGTATTAGCTTCCATTAAATCTTCTTCGGGAAATGGGCCTTCTAGATTTTCAAGAACAGTTAAGGCTTCTAAAATGACCATGAAATTACCCTTACACGCAGCTTCTATCACAAGTGGAATATGGTCTGTCATATCAATAGCTGAACTCCAAAGACCGTAAAGAGCTAGCTCTTTAATATCATTATCTTTATTTTGTAAATGAGGTAAGATAAAATCTAGAGAATTTTTGTTCTTTATTTCAGAAAAAATATTCCTTACATCATCTTTGATATGTTCGAGCTTGGTTGTTGAATATAGCTCAAAAAGTGAATCAATTAATTGTTCATTTCCCTTATCTCTTGTCTTGATAAGTGCTTTTTTTACAATTTTTTCGTCTTTACTTAATAAATCAACCTTTATTTGTTCTATAACCTTTTTATGCGTTCCCATCTTTATGAATTAATTTGCAAAACTAATATTTTATTAAGTTGTTTTAAATCGATTTACATTTATCTAGCTCCAAATATAGAACTGCCTATTCTGACCATATTACTTCCACAATCTATTGCAATTTTATAATCTCCGCTCATACCCATTGAAATAATATTGAAATTATCATTCTTTAGTTTATTAGAAAGTGTTGTAAAGTGATTTTTGAGTTGTTTAAATTCGTCTTCAATCTGTAATTTGTTTTCTGTAAATGTTGCCATACCCATAACTCCTCTAATATTTATGTTTTTAAGTTCTTCTAGTTTTTTTCTTTCAAAAAGCTCATAAATTTCGTCCATGTTGAACCCAAATTTTGTGCTTTCTTTAGCAATATGAAATTGTAGTAAACAATCTATATTTCTGTTATTTTTTTTCGCTTGTTTATTAATTTCAATCAATAGTCTTTCACTATCTACACCGTGAATTAAGTGGATGAAAGGCGCTATATATTTAACTTTATTTCTCTGTAAATGGCCTATCATATGCCAATTTATATTTTTAGGTAATGTACCGTGTTTGTCAACAAGCTCTTGAACTTTATTTTCACCAAAATCTAAGTGGCCGTTTTTCATTGCTTGCTCTATCATTTCTGCTGGTTTAGTTTTTGAAACGGCTACTAAAACTACACTACTTGGTAGTGTTTTTTTTATTTCATCAATTTTTGAACTGATCATAGAGAAAGCTACTTTTGTATTTAATAATTATGTGCAAATTAAATATTCCAAATAAATATATGCGACTTTATTTGTTTAACACTATGTTTAAATTAACAATTTTTAAGGGATTAACACTCTAAGAAATGAGTAGTTTTTTCTTTATTTTACACTTTTAAATGAGAATTCTTAACTATTTACTTTCTACAAGGGCAATGGCGATGTTACTTTTTTTGATGGCCACTGCTGTTGGTGTTGCCACATTTATAGAAAATAGTTATGATACAATTACAGCCAAAGTTCTCGTATACAACGCTAAATGGTTTGAATTAATTTTATTTTTATTACTTATAAATTTTGTCAACAACATAAGAATATATGGGCTTTTAAGATGGGAAAAATGGTCTATATTGTTACTTCACATTGGATTTATAATCGCAATTATTGGTGCCGGTGTCTCTAGGTACATAGGTTTTGAAGGTGTTATGCTAGTTGAAGAAAACAAAACCTCTAGTGAAATTTTTTCATCAGAACCATATTTACTAGTTAAAGCTCACAACGATTCGGTACAATACAAAAACGAATCCCAACATTATTTTTCTGAAGTATTTGGCGAAAATCCCAAAACAAGGTTTAACTTTCCTGGAGTTGGTGAAGTTGATATTAAAGTTATTGAAAGAATAAAAAATGCGCAACAAGAATTTGTTAAGGATGTTCCTGGAGGTGATTTATTTTTACATATAATTCTTCCTGGAAGAAAAGATCTGTACTTGGCAGAAGGCGAAATTGAAGTTCGAGAAAGTATTCCTTACGCATTAAATAATAATTCAAGGCCTGACGCCATTAGATTTTATTACTCTGATGGAAATTTGGAGGTGTATGCACCCTTTGAAATGCGTAAAATTGATATGTCCAGTCTTTCATTAGAGGATCGACAAAAAGATATGTCGAGCATACCCCAAGATTCGTTGTCAGCATTAGAACTACATAAGATTTCACCTCGTAATTTACTCTCTTTTTTAGGTCAGCAAATTATGATTAATTCTGTTGAAGAAAAAGCGAAATTAATTTGGAATGCTTCTGATGATGACGATTTGCCAGATTTACTAAAAATAATTACATCTACAAATGAAGATAGGGTAGAAGAATATGTTTTTGGAAAAGCAGGAATTAGAGCATCTGAAAAAACGTTTAAGTGCGGTAGCTTATTTTTATCAGTTGCCTACGGAGCAAAAATGATTCCCATTCCTTTCACTGTTGGATTAAAGGATTTTAGGTTAATGAAATATCCTGGATCAGAAAGCCCAAGTAGTTACGAAAGTGATATTTTTATTAACGATGTTAAAAATGATTTTAATTCAGATTACAACTTATTTATGAACCATGTAGTGGACTATGGAGGTTATCGTTTTTTCCAGTCCAGCTACGATTGGTCTGATGACCAAAATAAAAAAGCGGGTTTCGATCCTGACATAACGATTCTCTCTGTTAACCACGACCTATGGGGTACCATTATTACTTACATTGGTTACTTGTTACTTGCAATTGGACTGTTGGGTACTTTATTCAATCCAAGTTCTAGATTCATTGGCATCAGAAAAAAAGCTATTAAAATCAGAAACAAAAGAAAAAGTTTACTCACCTCCATTGCTTTATTTACCGGGATTTTTACGTTTAGTGCACAAACAGAGAAAAATCCATATAATCCAATTCCAAAAGATCAAGCGGATTCTCTAGGTATTTTACTTGTTCAAACTTTCGAAGGCCGTATACAGCCTACGCACACATTAGCCTACGATGTATTACATAAAATTTCTAAACAAAATAGTTTTACAACTTCTGACGGTCATGTTTTAGAACCCATGCAGATTTTTGCTGATATGATGATAGATAAAACATATTGGTTAGATCAAAAATTGATATACATCAAAAAAGGCACTGGAGTTTCTGATTCTTTAGGTATTGAAGGTAAATATGCATCTGTCAAAGATTTTTTTAATCCAAACGGCAGCGAAAAGTTAGAGAAACAATTACAGATTTCTTTCGCCAAAAAAGATGTTAATAAAAATGTCTTTGATAAAGAAATCATAAAAGCTAATGAACGCATGAACATTGCTCTTCAAACAATGAACGGCGGTCTATTACAAATATTCCCAAAGCTAAATGATAGTACTAACAAGTGGGTTAGTTGGTCTGATCCTTATTGCATGAATCCAATTGATACAAACGACCAATATCTTTCGAATATTACTCTTTCAAGAGTTTTTAAGTCCTACATAATGGATCTGACTGAAGCTAAGCAAAGCAATGACTTTACTCAAGCGCAGTCACTTTTAAATTTTATAAAGGGATATCAGATTAGAACAGCTCCTAAAAGTATTATGCTTTCAAGAAAACAAATTGACAGAGAAATTGCATACAATCAGTCTAATTTATTTATCAGAGTAAAAAACTACTATGGTTATTTATCTGTATTTCTTCTACTCTTTGCATTTTGGCATGCACTTATTACAAATAAAAAAAGCATACTAAATAAGATAATAACTTTTTCGCTGTGGTCTTTAATTGCTATTCTAGTTATAGTATTCGCTATGCACACATATTCTCTTGGGATTAGGTGGATAATTTCAGGTCACGCCCCTTGGAGTAATGGATATGAAGCACTAACATTTATTGCTTGGGGTGGAGTCTTAGCTGGATTTTTATTTATTAGAAGTTCTAAAATCACATTAGCAGGAACCTCTTTACTTGCATTTTTTGTTTTAATGACAGCTGGACACAGTAGCTTCGATCCACAATTAACCAATTTACAGCCTGTTCTTAAATCTTATTGGCTAATGATACACGTTGCCTGTATTACAATCAGTTATGGTTTTCTGGGACTCGGATTTATTCTCGGATTAATAAACGTAGTGAATTATCTTTTTGTTAAATCTCATAAAAAAAACCTTAAGATGATTATTTCTGAACTTACTTATGTAAATGAAATGACTCTAACAATAGGCTTAGCACTTGCAACAATTGGAACATTTCTTGGCGGTATTTGGGCCAATGAGTCTTGGGGAAGATATTGGGGTTGGGATGCAAAAGAAACGTGGGCTCTTGTAATTGTTTTGACCTATGCTATTGTATTACATTTTAGATTAATTCCTGGAATGAAAAGTAAATTCACTTTCAATGTTGCATCTGTTCTTGCATTTTCAAGTGTGCTAATGACCTTTATAGGAGTTAATTATTATTTATCTAAAGGTTTACATAGCTATGCAAGAGGTGAGACGCCAGTTTTTCCAACCTGGGCTTGGATAACAATATTCTCAATTTTAGCTCTTATGGTAGCTGCTTGGTATAATAAAAAAAGAGCTACATAAAATATTTTAAATCATTGGTATTCTTGCTTCAGCAGATACACTTAAATCTGAAAACAACCCTTCTTTCTCCATAAAATACCCGCTCATTGCTATCATTGCAGCGTTGTCAGTACAGAACTCAATGGTTGGTATGTGGGTATTACATTTTAATTTTTCACCTGTAATTATAAGTTGTTTTCTAAGTTCGCTGTTAGCTGCAACACCCCCTGCTAGAGCAATGTCTTTACAAGGATACTCTTTAATAACCTTTTCTAAATTAATTAGTAGATATTTTATAAGGTGTGATTGATAAGATGCACAAATATTGTGGATTTCTCTATTTATGAAATTAGAATCTTTTAGTGAGTTATTGTTTATAAAATTTACAAACTGTGTTTTAAGACCGCTAAAACTGTAATTAAAATTTCCTGCTTTAGGAAATGTGAAAGTAAATTTATTCGAATTTCCTTTTTGAGCAAGTTTATCGATAAGTGGTCCTGCTGGATAACCCAATCCCAAGACTTTTCCAGCTTTATCAAATGCTTCACCAACTGCATCATCTATTGTTTGACCAATTAATCGCATTTTTAAGGGCTTTTCGACATAAACTATTTGGGTGTGCCCCCCAGAAACAGTCAGGCACAAAAAAGGAAATTTTGGAAATCTTTTTTCTATTCCTTTTTGCTTGATGAAGTGCGCATGAATATGAGCCTTCATGTGATGGACATCTAGTAATGTAACGTTCAAAGAAAGTGCAATAGATTTTGCAAAAGAAGTTCCAACTAATAAGGACCCAAGTAGACCAGGACCTTTTGTAAAGGCAACTGCAGTTAAATCCTCCATTTTAATTTCAGCATCTTTAATTGCTGCATCAACAACAGGGACAATATTTTCTTGGTGAGCTCGAGATGCAAGCTCAGGAACAACTCCACCATATTTTTCGTGAATTTCTTGATTTGCAATTACATTTGATAAAAGTATACCGTTTTTTATTATTGCTGCAGAAGTGTCATCGCAACTAGATTCTATCCCAAGAATGATACTATCTTTGTTTTTTATCATATTCTTAATTTGAGTATAAATTTCAAAAATACAATTTCACTTTTAATTAAAAGAATATTTAATGTATTCGAGATTATCCTTTTGACTGTTATAATTTTTATTTATGTAATTAGATCATATAGTGTTCAAACTTATATTGCTAGTAAATTTACATATTATTTGAAAGATGAATTAGAAACTAATATCAGCGTAAATAAGGTTAAAATAAAGGGTTTTGAAAATTTTGAAATTAAAGATTTATTGATTCCAGATCGATTTGGTGATACTATAGCATACATTCCAAACGTTCATCTAAATATCAATAACTTAGAACTATTTAAGAAAACTTATATAGTTAATGACATAGTTATTAAAAACGCAATATTTAATTTAATCAAGTCAAACGAAAATGAACCTTACAACTATGAATTTTTTATAGATAAGTTAACTAAGTCAAATCATAAAAGAGAAAAAAAAATTAAAATAAATATTAATTCTTTAAGGTTCGATAAATGTACGTTAAAGCATCAGATAATTGAAAAAAAATATAAAGATCAAGTATTTAATTATAAGCATTTTAAAATACTTGATTTAAATTTTTTATTTAAAAAAATTATATACTCAAAAAATAAATTTTCTTTTATTGCAGAAAGAATATCATTTAAAGATAACAAAGGCTTTGAAGTCAAAAGCGGGAATTGTATTCTCAATTTAGATTCATCTAAAATGGTTTTGGATGATTTTAATATTAGCACTCCATACAGTAATCTAATTTTTAATAAAGTACTTTACTCTAAAGGCGATAATAATCTTCTGAAAAGTTCTAAGATTGTTAATGTAAATAATTTTCGTAGTAGTCTAAATCTAATTGACGTGAGTCATTTTATCAAACTTCCCTTTTTATATGATTCTTCTATAAATATAAGTTCACAATTTCATTTTTCGGATAAGGAGATTTTAGCACAAAATTGCAATATAAAAATAGGTGAGCAATCTTTTTTGAGAGGATCTTTTAACTTTAAAAGCTTTCTTGATAGCAGTACTTCTTTTTTTAATTTTAAATTCAATGATGGGAAAGTTTTTAAAAAAGATATTGCCAAATTCAAAATTAAAAATGATAATGACATTTTTATACCTATTGAAATTCCCTCTAGTTTAAGTTCTTTTAGTAGTCTTAATTTAAATTTAGATGCAAAAGGGAGTTACAGAAAAATTAAAACAAATTTTAGTCTTTATTCATCGCTCGGTGATGTTTTTGGTCAGCTTAATGTGACTAATTATCTGAGTAATAATCCACATTACCTTCTTTCAATAAATGCTAATCACATTGACGGAAAGTTAATTGAACTAGATAATAATATAAACCAATTTAATGCTCAACTAAATATTGAGGGCTCTGGTTTTGATAAATCTAACTACGATGTTAATGTTGGTGGTAGGATAACAAATTTAGATGTAAGTGGTTACACATTTGATGATTTAAAAATTTCTGGAAAGTTAAAAAATCAATCTTTTAATGGACAAGTCATGCTGTCGGATCAAAATTTAGACTTTAATTTTAATGGAAATATTGATTTAAGCCTACCTTACAAATTTGACTTCACATTTGATTTAAATCGAGCACTACTGAGTGAATTAGGTGTTTTTAGTAAAGATCAAGATGTTAACTTTACATTTAGGGCGCTAGCTTCAATCAGGGGAAATAATATTGATGATTTTAATGGACATATTGATTTAAAAGATATTACCTATTTTTTAGAGGGTAATGAATATTATTTAGATACGATTTCTTTTTACTCAACGAGTAGTAGCGAAGAACATCATCTAAATTTACAATCTACATTTTTATCATTTGATCTGAATGGTAAATACAGATTCAAAAATTTAAAAGATGATTTTAACTCTTTTTTATCCTTTTTTGTTCCAAATATAATTGAGCCAATAACAAATAAGGAAGTTAATTATGAGAATGTTCGTCTTTTAGTAGATATTCACGATATGTCAATGATTTCACAATTGATAGACCCTAGTCTCATAATCTCAGATGGTTCTATTATAGAGCTAAATTTTAGTCCTAGCCAACAAGTTGCTAATTTTTCAGTTCAATCTAATTTCTTCTCTCTTGATAATTTTTCATTTAATAACATGAGTATTAATGCCAATAATGACTTGACATTTAGAGATAGTACATTTAACATGAAAATTGATATTGGAAAGGCTAGTGTGTATGATATATCAGCAGAAAATTTACAATTATCAACCAATATCAAAAATAATTTAACAAGATTAATCTTAAATTGGAAAAGTAATGATTCGTCACAAACTGGAAATTTTGAATTATTGGCTAATTTTCATAATCGAGATACTGTTGACTTTAATTTATCCAAAATGAATTTAAAATCTAAATCCCTTGGTTATTGGAAATTTAATGATAGTTCTAAATTTTATATGCATGGAAATCAATTTTATTTTCCAGAAATTATTTTTAAAAATAAAGATCAGAGAGTTTCGATTGAAGGAAATTTAGGAAAAAATAGTGATGATATTTTGAATATTTCCTTTGAAAAATTTGATCTAAAAAATATCACAACTCTTATTAAAGCCAATACCAATGACTTTAATATAGATGGAACTGTTAATGCTGATTTTGAGCTATCTTCAGTAAATTCTAAAATAGATTTTAGTTCAAAACTTAAAGTTCATGAATTAGCAGTCAATGACCATCCAATTGGTGATTTAATAATGAATTCTAAGTGGAAAAATTTTAGCAAACGATTAAATATTAGCGGAGGATTATCCAATGAAGAAAATATTGAGAATATTTTAATCGAGAATTCGTTTTTAGATTTTACAGATAATGTAAATAAAATTACTGGAAATTTATTGATTAATAATTTCAAGATAGATTTTTTAAGTCCATTTTTACCAAGTACTGTACTTACAGATTTAAAAGGTTCTTTGGATGGTGAAGTGAGTATTGAGGGGGTTATTGATGACCCTGATTTAAATGGAAGTTTAATACTGAGTGATGGTTCAATTAGTTTGACTGATCTTGGTACAAAATTTTTAATCGATGGTCCAATAAATATCGAGCCAAATAATATTGAGATTATTAATGCTGATATCTATGATAAGTTCAATACTCTTGGGAAATTTTCAGGATTTTATAATCACAATAATTTTTCTAAATACTCTTTTAATTTTATTACCCAATTCAATGAACCTTTTCAAGTTATGAATAATGATTATGAAAATAATCCAAACTATTACGGGGATGCTTTTATAACTGGTTTTTCAAATATTTCGTATGATACTTTAAATGGTATATCAGTCAATATTAATGCAAAAACTGAAAAAGATACTAAATTGACTGTTCCACTTTATGGAACAGAAGACATAGTACTTCATGATTTTATAACATTTATAAATCCAGATTCCAATCATATTCAAACAATAGATGAAACACCATTAACAGATGATGATTTTAATTTAAATCTAGACTTGGATGTCACAGAGTCTGCTGAAATTCAATTAGTTTTTGATCCAACTGTTGGAGATATGATGAAAACAACGGGAACAGGAAATGTAAGATTGGCATTGGATAAGAATTATGATCTTTCAATATTTGGTTCTTATTTAGTTAGTCAAGGAAATTACACATTCACCTTGAAAGACTTCATTAATAAAAAGTTTGTTATAGTCCCTGGAGGTGAGATAACTTGGTATGGAAATCCATACAATGCAAATTTAGATGCGCTAGCATATTATAATTTAAAAACTAGTTTAAAAAATATTATGCCTCCAATTGATCAAAATGACTGGAGTCATAAAAGTGAGGTGAATGTTATGATACACCTTCAAAATGATTTAATGAATCCAGATATTAATTTTAACATTGATTTACCCAAGGCTAGTGAATCAGCTAAAACAGCTCTTAGAAGTCTAGTTAGTAATGAAGAACAGATGAATAAACAGGTTTTTTCCCTTATGATATTAAATAAGTTTACTCCACAAAACCAGCAATATTACAGCGAAAATACAAATAAAATTAACGGTGCTTCGACTACTGAAGCATTAGGGAATCAACTAGGTAATATGATATCTTCTTTTACAGATGACTTTGATATTGGTTTTAATTATTCACCAGGGGATCAAATCACAAATAATGAGCTATCACTAGCTATGTCAACACAACAATTTAATGATCGTTTGAGGATAAATACGAATTTAGGAATGTCTCAAGCTAACGAATTAAGTAGAAATCCCTCTAGCTTTATTGGAGATGTTGATGTAGAGTATAAAATATCACCAAACGGAAATTTTAGAATTCATGTATTTAATGAATCTAATGAGTATGATTTATCGAATCAAAACCAGGCCAATTACACCCAAGGAATAGGTGCATTTTATAAGCAAACTTTCGATTCAGCATCTGAATTTTTTTGTGAAATATCAAATTTATTTAGATCAAAGAAAAATAAAATAGGTGATTGTTCATCAAAAAGAAAGAAGGACTAAAATTTAAGTTAGTTTATTAAATGAAATACGATTCTTTTTGTCAACATTTATTACTTCATTTTCTAATAGCTTCCTTAATGTTTGTTTAATTTTTTCTCTCGGAACTACATCACTAAATTCAATGTAAATCTCTTTTGCAGTTTTTGCTTCGTATCTTAAAATTATTTTCATTGCATTTAAAATCACTTTAAATGAACTGCTGTACTGATTTATATTCTTAGAGCAATTATCACAATTATCACAATTATCAAGAGATTTTTCACCAAAATAATTTAGTAATAATTTATTTCTACAATCTACAATATTTTTAGAAAATTGAGTTACGTAATAAGCTTTCTTTATTTCGTTTTCTTGATTTTGAATTGTAGAACTTGTAAAATGAAGTTGATTTATATCTGGCCTCGGATTTAAAAATTGAACATTTAAGGACTCCTTATTTTGTAGATAAGTTATTATTTTTAGTTGATGTAGCATATTTAGTTTAGAGACTACAGAAACTTTAGTTAGTTGTAGCCTTTCTGCAATTATGGTCTCATTTACAGAAATATAATTATTCCAAATATCGTCGTAACTTCTTATTAGTAAATCAATTATTTTTTCAAAGTCTGAGTTCTTTTCTAAGAAGTAATTAATATTTTCAGTATCACAATTGAATTTGATTTTTGAATTATGGTTGATGTTTTTTCTTTCTGTTAAGTAATTTTCTCTTATTAACATTTTAAATGCATAATAAATCTGTTTTTTTGGAAGGTTTATTCTATTGGAAATAAGATCATAGTCAAGTTCGTAATATTTTTCCGAGTTATACCCAATTGGAATTTGATGGTAATTACAAAAATGTTGAAAGACTTTTTTTACTATATCCAAATTGATCTGCTTAAATTTAATTCGTTCTATTAGATGTTTTTCGTCGCTACTCTCTTTTAATATTATTGAGTAAGCAGATTTCCCATTTCTTCCAGCTCTTCCAGATTCTTGGTAAAAAGACTCTATCGATTCAGGTAATTCGTAATGAATAACTGTTTTAACATCTGGTTTATCTATTCCCATACCAAAGGCATTGGTAGCGACTATTATTTTATATTCATTTTTAATCCATGATGTTTGTTTTTTAATTCTTTCTTCATTTGTTAATCCAGCATGATAAAAATCAGATTTATAATTATTTTCATTTAAAAAATCGCTTATATCCTTTGCTTGTTTTCTACTTCTTACGTAGATAATTGTACATTCATCTAATATTATTTTTTTCAAGACAAAGGTTTTATTTATGCAACTAATCACTTTGTAATTTATATTAGTTCTTAAAAAAGATTTTTTAATTATATTTTCAATGTTGAATTTTAACTGCTTTTGAATATCTTTTGAAACTAATTTCGTTGCTGTTGCAGTAAGAGCAATAAACTTTACATCTTTATTTATTTGTTTTAAAATAGCAATATTTTTGTATTTCGGCCTAAAATCATTTCCCCATTGAGAAATACAATGTGCCTCGTCAACAGCAATAAAGCTAATATCCATTTTCTTAAACCTATCCTTAAATATTCTTGATTCAATTCTTTCCGGTGATATGTAAAGTAATTTTATATTACCATAAATACAGTTATCTAAAATTCTATCAATATTTTTATGACTTAATGTTGAATTTAGAAATTCTGCATTAATCCCTCTTTTTTTGAGTGAATCCACTTGATCCTGCATCAATGCAATAAGTGGTGATATAACCACACAAACACCATCCATCATTAAAGCTGGAATTTGAAAACAAAGCGATTTTCCACCCCCGGTTGGAAGAAGCGCCAAAATATCATTTCTAAGCAGAACTTGGTCAATAATTTCTTCTTGTAAGGGTCTAAAACTCTTATATCCCCAGAACTTATTTAGTATTTGGAATTTATTTTCTTTCACTTTATTAATGATTGTTTATAACAACACTTTTTTATCAGCTATATTTTACTAATTTTGCGACAAAAATATGTTCCCTTGTAGTTATGGAAGTTGATCAATTAGAAACAAAAATCCAATTAACAAAAAATAGTAGATTATCACAAGTAGACTGGCAAAATTTGCCTTTCGGTAAAATATTTTCTGATCATATGTTTTGTATGGATTACAAGGATGGTCAGTGGTCTAATATGCAAATCAAGCCATATGAAAACCTATCTATGTCTCCTGCAACATCTGTAATTCATTATGGTCAAAGTTGCTTTGAAGGCATGAAGGCACATAGAAACCAAAACGGAGAGGTAGTACTTTTTAGACCTTATGATAATGCAAGAAGATTCAATAAATCTGCTCACAGAATGTGTATGCCTAGCATCGACGAAGATATTTTTATTGGTGCACTGAAAAAGTTGATTTCTGTGGATAGTTCTTGGGTACCCGAAAACCCTGAACATGCACTTTATATTAGGCCATTTATGTTTGCAATGGATCCATTTGTAGGTATTCGTCCCTCTGAAACATATCAATTTATTATTTTCACATGTCCTGTTGGCGCTTATTACACAGAACCGGTTCCAGTAAAAATAGAAACTAAATATACTAGAGCCGTTGATGGGGGTACTGGTTATGCGAAAGCTGCTGGTAATTATGCAGCTGCATTATATCCAGCAAAATTAGCTCAAGACGAAGGCTTTAGACAACTTATTTGGACAGATGCCATTGAGCATAGATATATTGAAGAGGCAGGTACCATGAATGTGATGTTTGTGGTTAATGATAAATTATTAACACCTAAATCTAGTGAAACTATACTAAGTGGAATTACCAAAAGAAGTGTTGTTGATATAGCCAAAGATTGGGGAATGACTGTTGAAGAAAGAAAAATCGAAGTTGATGAGATTATTAAAGCTTTTGAAACAGGAACTTTAACTGAGGCATTCGGGGCAGGAACAGCAGCTACTATAGCCCCAATATCTAGTATTTGTTTTCAAGGGCATAATTATAATGTGCCAATATCTAATTCGTCTCATTTTCATAAAAAAGTTATGAATTACCTATCTAGGTATAAAGTTGGACTTGAGGGAGATAAATTTAATTGGTTAGTAACAATATAAATACTATCCTTTTTAGTTTAAATTATCTTTTGGACATATATGTTTAATAAGGTGGCAATTTCCAAAGCCTAATTCATGCCAATAATTTGTTCCTTTTTCAATTGTACAAATGCAACATGTTTTAAGCTCAACAACTCTTTCAGTAAGTTCAATTACCGCTTCGCTTATTCCTGGATTATGACTAAATATCCAAACATTGGAGTATTTATTATCAATTGAGTTGATAACTTGTATTATTTTACTACTAGATGCAAGATACAGGCTGTCTTTTGTAATAATTTTTTCCAGTTGGTAATTACAGTTAGTTGCAAAAAACTCAGCTGTTGTTAGTGCTCTTATTGCTCCAGAACAAATTATTAAATCCGGTTTTCCGTAAAGACTGAAAAGTCTTTTACTCATTAATGAGGCATCTCTCGTTCCACGTATATTTAGTGGTCTGTAGTAATCAGAATGTTTATTGTCTGAATCTGATTTAGCATGTCTTATAAGAGAGACTCTTTTCAATTTAAATTTTCTATCACCATTGCAGAGGCACCACCCCCACCATTACAAATACCAGCAGCACCATATTTTCCATTATTTTGTTTTAGGACGTTTATAAGGGTAACAATTATTCTACTTCCGCTGCTTCCTAATGGATGTCCAAGAGCAACAGCTCCTCCGTTAACATCTACTTTTTCTGGATTCAAACCTAGTAATTTGGTATTTACAATTCCAACTACTGAAAAAGCTTCATTAAGCTCCCAAAAATCAATATCATCGATTTCTAAATTTGCTTTTCTTAGTGCTAAAGGAACTGCTTTCGCAGGTGCTGTTGTAAACCATTTTGGTTCCTGTGCTGCATCTGCATAACTAGTAATTTTAGCAATTGGTTTAATTCCAAGTTCGATAGCTTTATCTTTACTCATAAGAATAAGTGCTGAAGCACCGTCGTTAAGTGTTGAAGCATTAGCTGCTGTTACAGTACCCTCTTTGTTAAATACCGCTTTTAGATTAGGTATTTTTTCTAGTTTAACATTTTTATATTCTTCATCTTCTTGGATAATGATATCGTCACCTCTTCTCTGCGGAACAGAAACAGGGATTATTTCTTCACTAAACTTTCCACTAGACCATGCATCAGCTGATTTTTTATAAGAGTTTACTGCAAAACTATCTTGATCTTGTCTTGTAATATTATGCTCATCTGCACATTGATCTGCACATACACCCATATGAACTTTGTTGTAGACATCTGTAAGGCCATCCTTCACCATTCCATCTAGTATTTTCACGTCTCCTAATTTAACTGAATTTCTAGCTGTGTAATAATGGGGGACCATTGACATATTTTCCATTCCTCCTGCAACTACAACATCGGCATCACCGCATTTGATAGACTGTGCTGCAAGAGATATTGATTTCATACCCGATGCACACACTTTATTAACTGTTGTACAAGGAACATTTTCATCAATACCAGCAAATACTGCAGCTTGTCTTGCTGGTGCCTGACCAAGATTAGCTTGAAGAACATTTCCCATATATACTTCGTTAATTTCTTTGGGATTAAGGTTGATTTTTTCAATTGCGCCTTTAATAGCAATTGCACCCAGTCTGGTAGCAGGCATAGTAGATAATGAACCCCCAAAGCTACCCATTGGAGTTCTTACTGCTGAAACGATAACAACTTCTTTCATAAGGAAAATATTAATTTTCTGCGAATTTAAAAATACTTGATTTTATTCACTATAATTTTTAAAAAAATTACTTAATATCACCAATATATATTCCTAATGCTTTGGCTGTTTTAAGTAATGAATCTTCAGGTTCAATTTTTTTATAGGTTTCGATTCCCATTTTGATAGGGTAGTCTACAACTTTTCTATCCTTCCATGCAACCATTCTATCAAACTTTTGGTTAGCAATTAAATCAACGGCATATATTCCAAATGCACTAGCAAGTATTCTATCAGACGTACTCGGAGCTGCACCTCTTTGAACATGACCAAGTGTTGTCACCCGACATTCAATATTTGTTTTTTGCATGATTTGTTCAGAAATGTAATTACCGATTCCGCCCAACCTTTGTTCTCCATCTGCAAAATTTATCAGGCTGTGGTCGCCATTTTCTTTTTTTACAGCCTCAGCAACTACCATTAGTGAGTGCTTAATTCCAAATGAATTAAGTTTATTTAATTTTTTAATAATTCCTTCGATTGAATATTTAATTTCTGGAATTAAAATTATATCAGCTCCACCTGCTATTCCGGCATTTAATGCAATGTGACCTGCATCTCTTCCCATTACTTCCAGAATCATAGTCCTATTATGGCTTGCTGCTGTAAACTGTAAATTATCTAGCGCATTAGTTGCAACACTAACAGCAGTATGAAAACCAATTGAATTTTCAGTTGCTCCTACATCATTATCAATTGTCTTAGGAATGGCAACTATATTTAGCTTCCCTTTGTCAGCTATTTCTTTAAGAATTTTCATACTTCCGTCTCCTCCTATGACAATAAGACCATCTAGACCAAGTTCATGATAACCACCAATAATTTCAACAGTTCTATCCTTAAACGTACCATTACCCATAGGATATTTAAAAGGATTTCCTTTATTTGTAGTTCCTAGAAAGGTTCCCCCTTGACGGATTAACTGTCCTGAAAAAGTATTGTAATTAAGTTTTACATATTTTGGAGGTCTTTCCATTAAACCCACAGTCCCTTCAAGAATGCCGTAAACATCAAGGTTATATTTTTCTTTAGCTCTGTAAAAAATAGATCTGACAGCTGCGTTAAGTCCTCCGCAATCTCCTCCACTAGTTAGTATTCCAATTCTTTTCATAGTGTAATTTAATAATAAGCTGGTTATTTAGTAAATTAAATTTAAATTTTAAGATATTCTAGATCCATTATCAACTATTGATTTTGGTTGAATGATAATTACATTATCATCGTTATTATTGACTGCACCTAATAGTAAAAATTCACTTTTAATATTACCAATTTGTTTTTTTGGGAAATTTATAATTCCTATAATTTGTTGTCCAATTAGTTCAGATATTGAGTAATTTTTTGTTATCTGCGCAGATGTTTTCATAACCCCGATGTAGCCGAAATCTACCCAAATTTTATAAGCAGATTTTCTTGCCTCTAAAAATATCTCTGCATCTATAATAGTCCCTACTCTTAAGTCAATTTTGGTAAAGTCATTTAAAGATATGGTTTCTTTTTTCATTTTCATAAATTTTATTTATACTGTAAAAGTTCCACATTTAGGACGGCAAATGTTCCATTTTGTTAATTAAAATAATTTTATTTGTCATAGATAATAAATATTATGGATATAAATGACATTGTAAAAGGAGGAGACGAAAGAATCAGTCTAAATGAAAATGGATTAAATAAATACCATGGTAATCCTTTAATTTATAAATCTGTTTTTAACAGAGGTTCTTGTACTATGTCTAATTTAAATGTGGATAGTAAGAGAGCAGTAGATAAAATGCTCGAAAAGTTAAAACAGCATGATTACAGCAAATTATTAGATGAGCAACAAAAGCAACTTAAAAAACTAATTGATAAGAACCCTTCCCACGACTTTGATATATTCTATGCCCCTTCAGGAAGCGATTTATGTTATTATCCAATTATGTTTTCAAGAATTTTGCAGTATGAAAAACCAATATTTAGCGTAGTCACTTGTCCAGAAGAACTTGGTACTGGATCTAACACTGCTATAAAGGGTAAATATTTTTTTGGTACTAATCAATTTGAAGAAAATGTCGATAAAGGAATTAATATACATCCAGATGTAAACATTATTCAACAAGCATTCCCTGCTAGAGATGAAGAAGGCAACATATTGAATCACAAAGTGGAAATCCTAAAAGTAATAGAGGAAAAAAGTAAAGACCATCAAGTTATTGCAAATTTAGTTATTGGAAGCAAATCTGGAATTGTAGATAATATTTCGATGATACCAAGAGCAAATGATAATGTTTTTTGGGTAATTGATGTTTGTCAAATGAGAACTACCCCTAAACTTATAAATTCTTTGATTAGATTAAACTGTATGGTTATGTTAACAGGTTCTAAATTTTATCAATCTCCTCCTTTTTGTGGAGCATTGCTAGTTCCAAAAACTATTTCATCAAAGCTTAAAAATATTTCAAATAAAGCGATAGAACCATTTTTAAAGATATTTAGTACTTCTGATATTTCAAATACACATCCAGAGCTTAGGAATAAGTTCAAGAAAAATGAAAATTATGGTACTTTACTTAGGTGGGAAGCTGCGATTAGTGAAATGAAATTACTTTCTTTTTTTGGAGAAGATATGGTTACATCAGCTATAGACAGATGGAATGCATTCGTAATAAGTCAATTGCAAATTAATAGTGATTTTTTTGAACTAATGCCAGATCAACAATTCACAAATAGATCAATAATTTCCTTTAATGTAAAACATAAAAATGGTACTTTATTAACTGATGATCAATTAAGAGTTCTCTACATGAAAGTTTGCGGACAAGAAAGGGAAGATTTTTACGATTTTAAAAAAATAATTATCGGTCAGCCAGTTAAGTATGATAACAAGTCATTCATTCGTTTAGCTCTTGGTTCTTATAATGTTAGGATGTTAATTGCAAATGATTTTGATTTTAGTTTGGATAGAAAATTAATCAATATTATTATTCAAGAGGTAAAGGAACTATTTTGGAAATAATTAACAAATGAAAAAGATTTTATTACTAGGATCAGGTGAATTAGGAAAAGAATTTGTCATTGCATGCCAGAGACTAGGACAATATGTTATTGCTGTTGATAGCTATAAAAATGCACCAGCTATGCAGGTAGCAAATACATTTGAAGTCACAAATATGTTAGTTGGTGATTGTCTTGATAGACTGGTAGAAAAGTACCAGCCTGACTTAATTGTTCCCGAAATAGAATCCATTAGAACAGAACGTTTCTATGAATACGAAAATAGAGGAATCAAAGTAATTCCAAGTGCTAAAGCAGCTAATTTTACAATGAACAGAAGGTCAATAAGAGACTTAGCTGCTAGTGATTTAGGTATCAAAACAGCAAAATTTAAATACGCATCTTCTTTTGAAGAACTTAAAAATGGAGTTAATTTTTGCGGTTTACCTTGCGTAGTTAAACCGTTGATGTCTAGTTCTGGAAAGGGACAATCTGTTATAAAAACAAAAGATGATATTCAAAGTGCTTGGAATTATGCTATTGAAGGTTCTAGGGGAGATTTGCAGGAAGTTATAGTTGAAGGATTTATTGATTTTGATTTTGAAATCACATTACTTACTGTTACACAAAATAATGGTCCTACTCTTTTCTGTCCTCCAATTGGTCATAGGCAAGAAAGAGGGGACTACCAAGAAAGTTGGCAACCAATGCAAATGAATTCTGCAAGATTAAAAGAAGCTCAAGAAATTGCTAAAAGTATTACAGCTGCCCTGGGTGGGCCTGGAATTTGGGGTGTGGAGTTTTTTATCACTAAAGAAACTACTTATTTCTCTGAATTATCTCCAAGGCCGCATGATACTGGAATGGTAACTTTGGCAGGGACACAAAATTTAAATGAATTTGAACTACATGCTAGAGCAATCTTAGAATTACCAATACCAGAAATAAAGCTTATGCATAACGGAGCGTCAGCAGTATTACTCGCGAAAAACAACTCACAAAAACAACCAAAATATAGTGGACTAGAAACCGCTATGAGAACTTCTTCATCTGATGTTAAAATTTTTGGTAAACCTAGTACTAGACCATTTAGAAGAATGGGTGTTGTTCTCAAGTATGGAGATAGTGATCCTAAGGAATTGGCTATAGAAGCAAGGAATTTAGCTAACTTAATTGAGATTTATTAAATTTTTGTTCGATCCTTAAATAATTTCAATATTGAGGACACTTTGTTATTAATATCTTCAGAAAGTTTTAGTTTTAAAACAAAAAACCAGTAAACAGTAGTTATAATAACCATCATTACTAAAAATTGAGTAATTGCAGAAAAATCAATTATTTCATTAAGTGCTGTAGATAGCACATAGACAACAGTTAAAAGTAAAAAAATAGTTAAGTTTATTTTTTTGAATGGATGAATACTAAATTTAATCCAAATAAATAGTGTTTTCATGACATTAATAGAACATAATGAAATCATAGTTGAAATAGCTGCTCCTTTGATTCCGTATATAGGAATAAGGATGTAGTTTAATGTAACAACTAATCCAATCATTATGAATATAAAAAACGTTTGGTATCTGTACATAACTGAAGTTGAAATAATTTCCGTATTCACAGAAGTAAATGCTTCAATAAATTGGGCAAATGCAATATAAATGATGATGTTAATTCCCAATGCGTACTCTGGTCTCATTATCGTAAATAAGTAAGGGGCACATACCAATATAGAAACTAATAAGTATCCAGAAATAATTTGAAGATTCAATGTAGATTTTTTGTAAACATTATCTATTTTATTGATATCATTTTTTTTCCATGCTTCTGAAATCACCGCGGCAGCAATACCCTTAATTGATCTTGAAGGTACATTTACTATTACACCAAACAATGCTGCAGTTGTGTAAATACCAACTTCTTTTGCTCCCATTAAATCAAGTAACATTATTCTGTCTATTTCTATTACCATCACGCCACCGACACTTCCAAAAAATCCGTAAATAGATGTTTTAATTAAATCATTTTTGATTCCAAGTGATTTTACTTTTTTAAAAAAATTTGATAAGTTGAGTCCGTAGTTAGGTTTAATATTCACATATAAAAGACTAATTATTCCGGGGGAACATAATCCAATCACGAAAATGATAAATAAAGTTTTTATATCTATAAAATTAAAAGCATAAAGAATTACCGAAGTTAGATTTACAATTTTAAGTACAAGATTTGAGCTTAATACTCCTAATACAGCATTAAAATTCATCTTTATTAGTGCATCCAAATTTGAAAAAATTAATCTAAATAAAAAGGCAAAAAATAATAGAGAGAAGAAAAAGGTATTTTGATATTCAATATTTACTTTTGAATTGAAAATTTCTTTAATGAATATAAATCCGATGGCTGAGCCAATAATAGTTATTAAATAAGAAAAACTTAAAAAACCATTATTTTTATTAACTGAGTCTCTAAATTTTGGAAAATGTCTTAGTGTAAGTAAAGGTAATCCAAGAGTGAAAATTGATGTTAATAAAAATGATGCAGATGTTATGGCATCAAGAATTCCTTTTGTTTCAGCATCTAAGTAATGAGGGAATAAAATAGTATTTAAAAAACCAATAGAAATACCTAAGTAAATATATATAGTTGACCGAGAAGCTTGCTTTTCTATAACACCCATTATTGTAAACTTAACAGTTATAAGTTAATTTTAAATGATATTTTTTAAAACTTATTGTGTGATTGGTTTTTAAATTTTTAATATCTTTTTATATAAACTAATTAAATCACTTCCACTTTTTTCCCAGTTTAAACCTTTATTTACACACGCATCAAAACCGTTCATTGCTTTTTCTTTAGCTCTGTTGTAATCATTATAAATTTCTAAAACTTTTTCAGTAAAAGAATCTGGTTGTGAAGCTTGGTGAATATAACCAGCATTAAAGTTTTCTACAATTCTTTTAAGAGGACTTGAGTCACTAACAAGTAATGGCTGTTTAGAAAGTAATATTTGAAATAGCTTGTGAGGAATGGTATTATCCGTATGTTCATTTGAATGATGAGGTATTATGTTGATATGCGATTTTTTCATGTAAAATGAAACCTCAGTACTATCTACTTTACCAAATAAAATTACAGATTCGTGTAATTTTTTTTCTTCAATAATTGATTTAAGTGTATTTATAACCTCTTGACTACCCCCTCCAATTATCAAGAGCAAAATGTCTTTGGATAGTTCTGTTATTTTAGTCATTGCTTTTATAGCTGTATCAATTCCTCTATGTGGACCTATTCCTCCTATATAAGTGATTAAAAATTTATTTTCCAATTTTTTTGGAAGTTTAATATTTATAGATTCATCATGAAAATCTATTGGCTCTGTATTACTAACTACAGTTACTTTTGATTCAATTAAACCGTATTGACTTACTAGCCTTTGCTTCATTTCTTCAACAACTGCAATAATATTCGACGATCTTAAACTTTCTTTTTTTTCAAATTTTGACCATTTTTTGTAGTTGAAAAATATTTTATTCTTAATTTTTATAATCGGATTTGTTCTCCATTTAAACCATATTTTAAGTCCCTCAGCATAATTTTCGTGATAATCTAGTATGTAGGGGATATTTATTTTATTAGCCGCAATTCTCCCAGTCTTAGCTAGAGGTAAATCATGAATATGAATAGCATCAAAATTATATTCTTTATTAAGTTTAATTATCGAATTAAAAAATGCTCTATGAAAATGATTAATTGAATAAAATGAATCAAATATCCCCTTTTTTACCTTTTGATCCATCGCAGGGGAATTGATTCTAATAATATTTACACCGTCATGTTTTGCCGAATCACTTTCCCCGATTTGTTTTAAGCATAATACAAAAACATTAAATAAGTTAGAATTTATTAGCGATGTAGCTTCTTTTTCCACTCTTCTGTCTGGTGGAAAAGATGAATCAAGTAACATCAAAATATTTTTTTTGCTCAATTACAAATAACTTAAGTGATGAATATTAAAGTTGTAAATTTAATAACTAAAATTTACTCCTATGGAAATTAAATAACTTATTAGTGAATAATTAATTCTTTCTAATCACGATTTTGAAATTTAATCTAAATAACTTTAATATTTTTTAAAGTAAGATTGAAGTAACAAAAAAGCTATATTAGTATACACGGATTGAATTGTTTTCAAAACAATTCCCCATAAAATAATCTAATTTAAACAATTGAAAAATTTAATAACCTTAGTTCTAGGAGCTAGTCTAAATGCTCATAGATATTCAAATAAAGCAGTATTCAATTTGTCTAATAATGGCTATAATATAATTGCTATTGGAAAAACAATCGGTTTTATAAATGGGGTTCAAATATTTAAAGAAATACCTAAAAACATTACAGAAATTGATACGGTGACAATTTATTTAAATCCTAAAAATCAAATATATTATTATCGTGACCTAAAAAGAATTAAGCCAAGAAGAGTTATTTTTAATCCGGGCGCAGAAAACATAGAGCTTGCTGAAATAATGTTGAAAGAAAATGTGGAAATCATTAATGGATGTACATTAGTAATATTAAACTTAGGGCAGTATTGACATTAAATTTATATTTATAATACAATAACTAAAAGTGATAAAACTAAAAATGAAAATGCTGGAAATGACTTTTTAGGATGGTCCTTGACTTTTACATGCATTATAATAGCTCCAAACATTAAAACAGCAATTCCTACTGCACCTGTTTCTGCCAAATCACTGTAGAAAATTCCGGCTAATAGAAGAGTTGCTAGTACAATTTTTGAAAATCCTACAAAAAACATAAACCATTTAGGTAATCCATAAGTTTCAAATTCTTCCATTATATTTTTAGCTTCTCCTCCGCGCCAAGGTGTGGCTTTTTTCGGTCTTAAAATCCAAACATTATAGATAGAAAAAGCTATGACTATTTGCGCTACAATTTTGATGTATTCTTCCATTTTGTAAATAAATAACTGTTTTTTTTAATCATTAAGTTGTCAATGATAAATATAGGATATAAAAATTTATTATCATGAAAAATATTGCTGGAAAACTAACTAATAGAGAATCTTTAACTCTTATTCTTGTAATAACTCCAAGTAACATAAGCAATGTTAGACCCAAAGAAGATATTATTAGTATATAATTAAATTGAAGACCAACAATAAGACCAAACCCACCTAATATTTCAAGTGCACCAACTAATCTTATATACTTTTGTAATTTAAATTTTATAAACTCTTCTTGCATTTTATTGGATTTAAAAAGTGAAATTCCGTAAATAACAAATGAAATTCCAGTTAATAGAATTATAATAACTTTCATTAGCTTATAAAATATTATGCAAAGTTGAATTAATATTCTGATTCATTAATAATTAGTTTAATGTTAAGTTAATTAGCATTTTATAAGTAAAAAAGTATGTGTGATTTATAATATGTCCAATCCCTATTTTATTAATGAAGATTTAAATTATTAATTATTCTTTTTTGAGATTCATAAAATGAACTTTTCCAAAACTTGTAATTTTCTTTTTCTTCAACAATTAAAGATTCATTTTCTTTAATTTCTTTTTTATAATTTTTAAAAAAATCATACATATACATTCTATTAGAAACTCTTTTTAGTTCTTCGTTTATTAGATTTACGTATTGTGTGTCTTTAAGCATCAGACTATGAAATAATTCAATGTTTTCACCATTAAAATAGATAGACTTTGTTTTTTCCATCCATGAGGTACAATCAAATCCAATGGGTTCAAACTTCTTAGTATTGGGATTGAAGTAAAATCTTAGGTTATGCCATCTTAAAGCGTGGTCACTTGCCATTAGTTCGTTAATCGCAATAAATTTTGCCCATTTTTCAAGATCAAAAACTTTTTTGCAAGGTATTTTTCCAGTTCTGAAACTGTCTAGAAGTGATTTTGCAACATGAACAATTTCTTTGTTTTTTTTACCCCATTTTTTATTTGTTAAATCAATTTTTGAATTTATCATTAATAAATCATCTCTATTTTTTTTTCCAGAAAACTTTGAGTAATCCCAAAAATCATCTTCATTAAACTTAAAAATTGGTCCATATTCTCTATTGGAAAGTTCAAGTAGGTGATTATCAAAATGACTTTCTATCGCATAAATACCCTCTAAAGTATCATTTACAGAAAAAGGTAAGAACTTATACTGTAAATAAATTAATCCTTCTTCATTTAATAATTTATGAAATATCCATTCTGTGATATATGCTCTGGTATGTACACCTTGGACCGATATTTTTTTGTGGTTAAATATTTTTTCATTCTCTCCAACAATCCTAAATGACCATCTATTTCCTTCGAAATGATCTGGGTGATCACCTTTTAAACGGGTTTTAACATTTATAATTTCTCCATTAACTTCTAAGCTTCCTGAAACATAATCATCTTTACTTTTGATAAGTAATTTTTTATTTAATGCTTCAATCCTTTTTTGTTTTACTTTTTCAAAATCAGCTTCACTAACAACAAGCCTTAAAGAAGATCTATTGGCTTTATTATTATTGCATGCGCATCCATAACATGTTACAAGAACTGTCATATAGAATAA
>MDTC01018623.1_pt1 | contig 30339 bp, 25 predicted proteins | sample 811181 | NCBI WGS metagenome assembly MDTC01 (sample SAMN05326644, study PRJNA326480) | marine metagenome | isolation source: seawater | place: Pacific Ocean: North | collected 2011 | reverse complement strand
GGGCATTGACGAAAGTACTGGAGAGGGCACTGACGAAGGCAGCGACGAAGGTACTGACGAGGGCAATGACGAAAGTACTGGCGAGGGCATCGACGAAGACACTGACGAGGGCACTGACGAAGGCATCGACGAAGACATCGACGAGGGCACTGACGAAGACATCGACGAAGGCATCGACGAGGGCACTGACGAAGACATCGACGAGGGCACTGACGAAGACATCGACGAAGGCACTGACGAAGGCCTAGATGGAGGCACTGAGGAAGGCATCGACGAAGGTACTGGAGAAAGCACTGAGGAAGACACTGACGAGGGCACTGACGGAGGTACTGAGGAAGACACTGACGAGGACATTGATGAAGGCACTGAGGAAGGCATCGACGAAAACGAAAATAACCAGACTAATGCGATGAGCATGAATCAAGACAACTCTATCTTTAGAGAGTATGCCGTGATAGAAGCAACATCCTATGATGACACATATACCATAGAAGACTTCTTCACTGGTGATGGATCTAACTTAACTATAAGCGTTGATGACCCTGACAGTATCTTTATAAGCAATCCTACCATTGATGGAAGTAATTTATCATTTACACTCAGTCAAAATACTGAGTTATTTGACTCAGCGGTAATCACATTGAGTGACGACACAGGATCACAGGCTTTTTCTGTGACGGCTGGTAGCTCACAAATGATTGCGCACACCACATTTAATGCTTCTGCGCTATCGTCTGTTGAGATGGCTCTGCCATTGTCAGCATTATATGCATTCAACCCAACGACATCGTTGTATACTTCAACAAATAATATTAATGATACTGGTAACTATAACTTGTCATTTAACGGCAGCAGCATATCTGGTGAATTAACATCATCAGATCTCTTTGAATACTGGCTTTGGGAAAACACATACCCTTATGACAATTACCAACTATCTCTATCAGAAAATGGCACCCGTTATGATCTCACAGTGTCACTGGATGGAACCATAGTTCACACTGAGACTAGTATTGATACACTATCCGTTAGCTTGAGCGGCATTGACAACCCATACCTTCAACTGAGCCAAGATAATGAGAGCATAGTGATTAGTAGTGACCCCCAACTAGCTGATCAATGGCATTTATTTAATTCAGAAATCATTGAAGCTTGGCCGCTCTCAACAGGTGAAGGCGTGACTATTGGTGTCGTTGAAGGTTATTTTGAAGAGACACACGAAGATCTAGAAGGCAATGTGTCCGTAACCATTGATAGCAATCATGCCAGCGGATCAACTCCTGATTATCATGCCACTGCAGTTGCAGGTGTGATTGGGGCTAGTGGTGGAAATGGATTGGGAGTAATAGGAACTGCTCCTGATGCAGACATCGTGTCGCTGACAGATATGACTAATAATCTTTTCGAAGTCGATCCACTTATCGCACTGTACTCCAACTCATGGGGCCCAACAGACGGGCTAGGGGGAACACCTACTGTCTGGTGGGACTACATCATCGACAGTGCAGAAGACGCCGCGCTTGTCGGTGATACAATTTTATTTGCCAATGGTAATGGTGGAGAAGTCGACGACCAATCAGCATATGATGGCATTGTAAGCAGTCCCTTTACACTGTCTATTTCAGCTGTCAGTGACTGGGGAGAAGTGTCTGAATATAGTGAGGTAGGGAGTAATATTACAACAGCGACCTATTCCAATGGAGGAGTCAATGGTATCACCACCACTGACTTAAATAATAATTACACTAATGATTTTGGAGGCACATCCAGCGCTACACCGTTTGCTGCTGGAATTGCAGCCTTAATGGAAAGTGTTAACCCTAATCTAACTTATAGAGATTATATGAGTATTTTTGCAACCACTTCATTACAAATAGATCCAATAGATTCAAGCTGGAGCACTAACTTAGCTGGCATCGATACCAGTTACTATTACGGGTTTGGCTTGATTAATGCACTGAGTGCTGTAGAAGCAGCACAAGATAATAGTTACATGATCAGTGATCACGCACTGGTTACCCAAACAATCTCCAGCGGTGATTTTACTGCATATAGCGGTAGTAACACTGTTTTAGACATCACTCCCATCGGTGGAGCTGCAAACTCATCAGTAACACTCGAAGAAGGTGAGGGTGACAGTATCACATTTCAAAATAGCAGCTATGTTGTTGAGCAAGTTGAATTGACTATCGTATCGATTGATTACACGACCAACAATGTGAATTTAGGCGATGAGAACTTACAAATCACATTAACGCATGAATTGAATGATGACTCATTTAGTTCAACACTGTTATTCGCCACCACCACAAACAGTGCACAAAATTATGATGGTTGGAGCGCCTTATCGGTGCAACACTTTGGCGAGTCACTCGAAGGGACATGGACAGTTAGCCTGTATGACACCCTGAATAACGCATTCTTTAGCGGTGATCAGTTCACTGTAGGCCTTGATTTTTTCTATCACGACGAGACAATTACTGTTGCTTAATGCTCTCGCAAATTTTGTCCAACTCGAACCGTTTGACCTGGCTGAAAAGCGCTATGCCATTTACCTTGCTGTTCTGGTACACACACCACCACGCATGAACCACCCATATTAAACCAAGCGAGTTCCTCTCCCTTTTTGAGCTCATAGGATTCCGTGGGTTGCCATTCGGACGCTGCCTGTGAGGTTGAATTCACCGTGCCATATCCCGTTACATGAATACTACCGACATTTAAAGCACCAATCATCACCAGTACGATTGGTCCTTGCGCAGTTTCCAACCAAAACACAACCCGCTCGTTACGTGCATACAATTTGGGTACCGTTTCGACAGCCTTAGGAAACACAGGAAACAGAGCACCCGGTATGTGCTGCATGTGCGTCAAGGTGCAATCCATTGGAACATGAACACGATGATAATCTTTAGGTGATAAATACAGCGTTGCAAATGAACCATTCACAAATGGTGCACTGCCCTCTCCCAGCTGCCCAATCAGATCATCGACTGTGTAATAGTGACCTTTTGCTTGGACTAAGGTTGCACCGGATAATCGACCGATTTGACCCAAGGTCGCATCGCATGGCGAACAGAAGGCGTTAGGATCTGGGTCGATAGTACGCGCACCAGGCTTAAGCGCACGAGTGAAGAAGTCGTTGAGAGATGCATAGCTTGATAGGTCGGATGACACCGCATCTTCCAATGATACGTTGAAATATCGGGCATACCATCGAATTAAAAAACGACTCAGATGACGACAACGACAACCTGCTAACCATCCCACACATCGTGATATCCATTTTTTAGGCACCCAATAAAACCACTGCGTTTGCACTTTCTGTCACCCCATGTCATCCTTTTGACGTCGGATCATATCAGAAAACACACAGGACAACATCAGTGGATATATACCTCGTTGGCGGTGCCGTTCGTGATCAACTTTTACACCTACCCGTTCATGAACGAGACTGGGTAGTAGTTGGTGCAACCCCACAAACCTTGATGGATTTAGGCTATCAACCAGTAGGCAAAGACTTTCCCGTTTTTTTACACCCCGAGACACACGAAGAATATGCCTTGGCTCGCACCGAAAAAAAAGTCGCCATGGGCTACCAAGGCTTTACGTTTAATACCAGTCCCGATGTCACTCTTGAAGAAGACTTGCAACGTCGTGACTTGACCATTAATGCCATTGCTCAAAGTTCAGATGGCCAATTAATAGACCCCTACCACGGGCAAGATGACTTACAAGCCGGTTATCTACGCCATGTCTCCTCAGCTTTTTCAGAAGACCCGGTGCGCTTATTACGTGTCGCACGTTTTGCTTGCAAATTACCAACGTTTACCGTCCACCCTGATACCATCCAATTACTGAAGAAGATGGTTTCCAACGGGGAAGTCTCTGCTTTAACCGCAGAACGCGTCTGGAAAGAATGGGAAAAAGCTCTACATTGCGATGCACCAGAACGTTTTTTACAAGTCCTCGATGATTGCGATGCCACCCAACAGCTCTTCCCTGAATTTTTACAACAACGCCCTAACCTCAAAGGCTTTGCTGAAAAACATCAAAGTAGTCATTTACGTTGGGCTTTTCTGTGCAGCACACTATCACCTGAAGCCATACAAGCACTTGGAAAACGTTATCGGATCCCTAAAACCTATCACTCACTGGCGCTATTAGTTGCACGAGCACAAGCACTCCATCAAGAAACCAATCATCACAGTGCTGACGCACTATTGACATTGATTCAACAAACCGATGCACTGCGAAAAACCGACCAGTTCCATGCTTTTTTAATGATCTGTGACCACATCCATAATACTGATACGGTTGAACATGACTTAGCAGCCCTAAGGCAATTAAAAGGTATCAATACACATGCCATACAAGCAAGCGGTGTCAAAGGATTAGATTTCGCAAAAGCGCTTGACCAACAACGACTGGAAACTTTACGTGAATGGTTACAGAGCTAAATATCAACCTTTCATCACGCTGCTGTTGATACTTTGTATATGGAGTCAGACACTCCCTGCTTTTACTCTTAAATCAGGTGACTTATTATTTTCAGAAGAGCCATGTGGTGATTTTTGTGACGCCATTGAGCAATCAACTGATACTCTAGCGAACGTTCATATCAATCACGTTGCTATAGCCCGCAACGATCATCAGGTAATCGAAGCGATTTCAACAGGTGTCAAGCTGACATCTTTGAGCGAGTTTCTTCATCGTGCTAAACACCCCAATAATAAACAAACCATATGGGTAAAACGCATGAAAAAGAATTACGCCAAACTCATCCCCGAAGCCCTTCAATTTGCTGATGAACAAATTGGTAAACCCTATAATGCCAGCTTTACTGATGACTCAGATAGTAGTTTTTATTGCTCGCAATTAATCACGCAAAGTTTTTATCATGCCAATCATGATCAGACGGTTTTTCAACTTATACCGATGAATTTTAATAACCTTAAAACACATCAGCCGATTACCGCTTGGCAAGAATATTTTGATCATCGCCATGAAACTATGCCACAAGGTGTATTAGGGTCCAACCCTGTGCAATTATTTAAAAACTCCAGACTGACTCTTGTGCATCGTTACACCAATTAATCACAATTGCATTTTTTCGTTATATGATTTAGGGTGTCGCTCATCGTAAATTAATAAAGACAAACTTTCTTCATGAAATCAGGGCCTTCGAAACATCACTTGTGGTTCATGTGGATCCTGGCCGCGAGTTTTTTTCTAGCAGAATACTTTGCAAGAGTCGCACCAAGTGTCATGGTCAACGACCTCATGCATGACTTACATGTTAAAGCCTTTGCCCTAGGCTCTCTGTCCGCTTTCTTTTACTATGCGTATCTTGTCATGCAAATTCCTGCTGGTGCCATGGTTGATACCCTGAGCACCAAGAGTTTGTTATCCTCAATGGCTATCCTGTGTGGTCTCTCGTGTGTAGGATTCTCTTTCTCTCACAACATTATCATGGCCGATCTCAGCCGAGTTATTATGGGATTTAGTGCAGCGTTTGCCTTTGTGGGTGCACTGAAAATTGCCAATAGCTGGTTTCCAGCTTTTCGTTTTGGGCTATTAGCTGGTGCTACACAAGCTCTTGGTATGCTGGGTGCTGCATTAGGAGAAGGTCCTGTTGCCACTCTGGTCGATAACTTTGGCTGGCGATTCACCATGCTCTGGATTGGTCTGATCTTACTACTTATCGGGGTACTCATGTATCTTATACTGCGTGATAAACCCAGTTCACAGGGTAATTTCTCAGACACCCGCCAACATTTATCACACTCACTACACGGTATACGACAAGTTCTCGTCCACCGCTCCACATGGATCAATGGTTTATTTGCAGGTTGTCTCTACGCACCAACGGCAGCCTTTGCTGAATTATGGGGGCCCTCCTACATTCACACCGTCAATGGTTTCTCTCATGTCCATGCTGCTGAGGCGATCAGTATGATTTTCATAGGCTGGGCTGTGGGTAGCCCAATTGCAGGTTGGATTTCCGATCGTATTCACCGTCGAAAACCCATCATGTGGGTTTCAGCGTGCCTGAGCTGTGTCGGCATGAGCGCTATTTTATTTCTACCTCACCTCAGCTATAGCAGTTTAATGATGTTGTTATTTTTATATGGATTATGCAATGTCGCTGTTGCGACAGCCTATGCTGTAGCCGCAGAAATGCATCCTAAACCATTAGCAGGCACTGCCATGGGCTTTACCAACATGGCCTCCGTTATCATAGGTGCCAGCTTCCAACCCTTAATCGGTCGCCTCCTAGATCTTCATTGGCAAGGTAAAATTGTTGACGGCACACCGATTTATAATGCACATAACTTCCAATCTGCCATGATACTGCTACCCATTTGTGGGCTAGTCGCAATCATACTATGTCGATTCATTCCTGAGAGTTTTCCTAAATCACAATACGAGACGTAGCACTTAAGCCTCACAAAACTGCCTGAATAATATTTTTTTTGAAGTTCCTACGTAAAAATTGTTTTGATATCTATCTGTGGTAAATTACCATACTAGTTGACAGAAAAGGACGTCAAGATCAATGCATGCGCTTCTCAAATACCTAAGACAACCTCAAACCTATATTGATGAAATTCAAAAAATGCATGAGAAGGCACGCACTGCTGGAACCCTGTTCTCTGATACACAAAAAGACGTTGCCTTTTACTCCTTTAGCTTACAACGCAATAAGGTAGCTAAACTGCTCGCAAGATCGATTAAAAATGAAGCATTTCAGTATGGTGTAGCTTCCGAAAGCTGGGTGAGTATCGGCACTAAAAAGAAACTCATGACGCGACAATCCATTATTGATCGAATTGTTCATGGGGCTATTTTTTCTTTTCTAACGCATAACGCTGAAGGCGTTTATAGCGAATCACTAGGAAGCTACCGACAAGGTCAATCTGTGTATACCGTAGCCAATGAGATTCGACAATTTTTCAAACAACATCAACAATGCTCCTCAAATCATCATGTTGACCTTTACGTACTACGTACAGATATACAGCAATATGCTAATAGAGTACCACTAACAGACGAAAGTCTATTATGGCAGATGATAGAGACTTTTCTAATGACAATAGATCCAGAAGCGGCTGTAACACCCTATCTCGAATATCTGATAAAACATACCATTAACCCTGTCACACGTTCATTAGAAGGTGAAACTGGACAACGCACAATTGGAGTTCCTTATGGGACTAAAATGGCAGGATTTGTATATAATTTTTATATCAACAACATTGACCACACGATGAATAACGTTCCCGGATTATTTTATCAACGTTATTGTGATGACACGATCATAATCCATCAAGACCCCAATGTTATATTAGAAATTAAACAAGAATTTGACCAGTCTCTCCACTCATTGAAGCTCAACCTGAATACAGAAAAAACGCAGTTAGCCTACCTCACTCTAAATGGTAAACCGTGCATACACCATCCTGAGTTTATTAACACCACACGGATTGATTTTTTGGGATTTTCCATTCAAGCCAACGGTACTCTTCGTCTTAAACGCAGACATACGAGACGTATTATGAGACATTTATTCAAACGTATTCAAGCAGCCGCCTTTCTAACTAAAGACGCTGATGCTGAAACACGAGGGATGGTAATCTGTAATGCCGTCAATAATGCCTTTAGCAGAAACCATAGTGTTAAATTGCCGAAATATCTTTCACTTATCGAGTTTCATGATGATCGACAACAGCTCAAACAACTTGATGATCAAATTGCATTATGGGTATCTCAAGCCATCACAGGAATACATAACAAAACCTCACTTCGACATGTACCTCATAAAATGCTGATTGATCGATGGCAATTACCATCACTCTGTCATATACGTAACAAAGGAGCTGGACATTGAACTCCCCTCTTCTCGAAAAATGGTTTTCAAACAACCAAACTCGAAACAAAAACTTTGTACCGCTAATGGAAGGTTTAATTGGTCCTAAAGGCTCGCGGTATCTTTTTTACCGACTAAAGTATTTCGCAAATATCACGTGGATTAAAGTTGTTGCTCACCTGATTGAATTCTACTTGGTCTATCATGTACTGGGTAAAGCCTCACTAGCAGCTGTTGCTATCTTGCGCGGTGTATTCATGACCATTAAGGCAGGATACTGGGGATTTTTAGAAATATTACGATCAAAAATTCGCGCTCAATACGATGAAAATACCCGCATTATTATTCCTCATATCATCAAAGCATGGCTGTTCCTCAGTTTAACCATAGGACTGATTACTTCCATCATCTACTTTTTACTGCCGCTACCCAGTCATAGTGTATTTATCACCTGTTTCTCTATCGCTTTGTGCGTTGAATTAAGTGTACAACTCTTGGTTTTTACCTTTCACTCAAGCACCTATGCACTCAGACGAATTGTTCGACCAGCTGCTTCCATCTATACACTCTATGCCATTGAGCTTGCCATACTACTAGCTTGCTGGCCTATAACTGGCATATATAGCCTACCTATTGCCCTGGTTGTAACGCGTTTCTTGAGTTTTTACTTAACCTATTTTTACACCAAGCGAACCGGGGATCTCTGGGTCACAGAGGACACAAAAACCGACTACCACATTACCCTAAAACAGTGCTTCGCCGGCACACTCTCAATGGAAGCATTGCTAGCAACACTCTCTATGATTGTGATGCATAGTGAAGGGGCGATTATCCTTTTGCTCTTTGTTATCAGTTTATCCAATCCTATGCATGCCGAACCAACCATCATTTTTTTCTTTTTAATATCGCCCGTCGTGTTATCTAGCTTTAGCTGGGCACGACTACTCTATTTCGATTTTAAAAAACTAGAGTTTTTCCCACTCACTTCACTGTGCCAGCGGTTATTGACTCGTTCATTTAAGGCTTCTTTTCTAATGGGTTTTCTATTCTGGCTATTGGCTGTGATCATTGCATTCGCACTGTACCCTGCAGGAAAATCCTATCTTGGCATGTTACTGCCCTTCTTTCTTCTACGTTGCCCCATTGCCATTCTACAAATCCATGCATTCTCGATGCGACGTTATTGGGACGTTCTTGTATCAGGTGCCCTCATTCTAGGATCTTTGTGGTCCATTACCACGCAACAACTCTCAATTGATCATGTGCTCCATATAGTCATCGTGCTCATGGCACTGAGCCTGTTGTATCTACTCTTTTTCTCAACAACCTCAATACATTATCGCTCACAGAATAAAACACCCAAAAACATCTATGATGGAATTAAAGCAATAAAAAGACTCCAGCAAACAAACAACCAATATACATTAGCAGAGCTACAATTTAGTGGAACACAAACTGCATTTGATATCACTCAACTGACACGAATAGTTGCAAAAATAACCAAATCATCTGGCATTACCTTACAACTGGATAAGTACCGCTGCCTATTCGCACTAAGATCACTCAATACAAACACAAAACAACGACTACTGAAAGAAACCGCTGGTTGCTTAACCTCATTCAAGATCGTCGAACTTAATACGCTATTTGCTGACACTGCCAAACCATCAGAACCCCCCATTGGATCAATAGAATACCGCCTGGATGATAAAAATAAAACACTACCTACCAGAATGGATTATGGGGAGTTACAAAGAGCACTTAGACAACTCATTAAAACACCCCACGAGCCAGCAAAGACAAAGGCATGGTATGTCTCAATGCGTATTGACCATCAAGGCATCCAAGCATTTTATTTTTTATCCACCCGGTATCGCAACCAACGACGCATTCATCAATGGCATCAGTACTGGGTGAATCAAAACATCAAAACATTATTAAACACAAAGAAGACCGAAAGACATCAATCATTATTCAGGCTAAAAACACGAATTGTATAAGTCTGTTACAAGAAATTATGTTCGTAGTCCCAGTCCATCAAAAAACTCGATAAATTGACCATAGTCGCCAAGAGGATCACCTTCTTCAAGAGATATTTGAGTATTTTTTATAGAGCGCTCAGCATCTTCATTAGCTGGAATACTTGGAGAATATTGTCGTGACTTTTGGTTTAAGGATAGATCAAACAGATTAGATAATCCTACACCAGAAGAATGACAAGTACGGGACTTTACAAGGCCTCTTGCAATTGATCCATCATCTAGAGCCTTGCCTTCACATTTAACTTGAAACAGAGGAGAGACTGGCGTGGAAACCAGTGAGGGTGTACTATTTTTTGAACTCCCTATGTCATGATAACCCTCTGAATTTATACATCCCCTATCTTTATTAGGGTTAGTGTTGCGCGGGCGTTTATTCTCATCGTAATAGGAAATAGCTTTATTGCCATGAGAATTATTTTCATGTGATTTTCGTTTATGCATCTTTATCTGTCTTATAATAATGGTTAACTGTGGCGCATGGAATTTAATGGGAATATATTTTTCTTCCTATAAGAGATGCATCTTCCGGTACCTCATTAGTTGACGTGAGACGGTGACAATTTGCGATATCTTCATCCATTGTAAAAACTAGACGACATCCATCAACTGATGAATTTTCAGAATCAGCCTCAGATGTATGACCATCTGATGATGAATTTTCAGAATCAGCCTCAGATGTATGACCATCTGAAGATGAATTTGTCGCGCTGTTTTTGTCTTCGATATCACTAAGATTATTGTATAATTTTTTAACATACTCAACAGTTGTTTGACTAAGTTGTGAGTAAGGTGGATTTTCAGTATCGCTAAGATCTTCCGAAGAAGTTTTCCCAGCATTCGATGTACGTGTTGAAGAACCAGTTGAATTAGGGAAAAGTGTTGGGTCAAAATAGAAGAAATCAGATTCACAATACCCGATAGGGCTGAATGGCGATTGAACTGTATCAGAGGGATTTTGTAACAAAGCTAGGGATAACCCGCTAAGTGGCCTTTCTCGGTCATCAGAAGGCGATCTGTTGTTAGGTAATGGAGGATTAGATACTTCATGATTATTATCCGAAGATGGTCTCGTGGTAGGTAAATTAAAGATCGTAGTTCGGATATGAGATACTCCAGTCTTATTGACCTTCGGTTCTATCACTCTACCTACGAATGTAGGACAAACTGTAGTAAGCGGTGTTTGTGGTAAAACATTATTTAATTCCAACAAATGCTTTTTACACCTTTCAACCGTAAAGGACATGCTGTGGCTAATCTGAGGTATCAACTCATAAAGCTTACGTGTCTTGATATACAGGTTTTGCACATCCGGTTCTGATTTACTTAACACCTCGAGAAGATCAACAGCATAATGGCTAAGATAAACTAGCACGTCATATGGAATATCGCTATCCAATTGATTCGATACATCATCAAGATCACAAGCTGGAATACTACGCCCTTTTGCTAATTCACTTTCGATCAAAAATTTAAAGCTAAGTAAGAGACTTTTAATCACTTTGCACTTAACGGTAGCGCTAACATCTTTTGAACTCTGTGAGAGATTATCAAGTTCATGCATGAAAAAATGTAAAAGTTCATCCCTGTCAGATAATTTAAATTCATTAAAAAAATTATCAAAATTGGATATTTTTTTCATGATCGGTTCGTAATGAGTATTCATAATATCTTCATTTTTAGAGTTATAACCAATGGAAATGGCAAATAACACGATTAATCGTCTACAGTTATACACGAAAGGACATGCCACTATACACAGCAACTATTAAGATAGTATGAAGGTTCGCTTAAGGAAGTCTTAAAAATCAATCGAAAAAATGACTTTCCTGCTGATATCTCTCATACATCTTGTTGGCGAACTATCTTAAACAAACAATAGCTAGACGAGAAGTCACTCTTTAGATGGTTAAAGTGCAATCATTTTTTAAAAGTATCAGAGAATAACTATATTTCATCTACCACTGAGGCAGAATGAAACTGTGATAAATTCATGGCTTTTAATAATAACTACGTCTCTACCCGAGAAGATATAAAAAAGAATTTCGAGTATCTTCGCAAAATTTATGATTAGCGAGATACTTCAGATACCTAACGCGATGATTGGTCATGTGCAAGCCCTAGTCATTCAAGTGGATGTTAGTCATGCTCTTGACTATCTCGATGGAAGTGCACGCACGCACTCACTCACTCTTACCAGTAAGATAAAAACATCCCAATGCGCACCATATTGGTTAAATATTTCGCTGTAGTGACTTAAAACAGACAGTTAAAATCTTTGAATCTCATGATATCGAATCCAATACAGCCAATGAATCCAACAACTCACTTTTTAAAGATATCTACTTTAAATTTACTATTCCTTCCGTCTATAAATAATTGCTTTGCGCATACAAATGGAATGATGGATGATTTGGAGTCTCTAGAACTAGGATAACGTTTCAAACTAGACGATGATTATAATAATAGGATGAAGAACGTTGAGTCCGACGTGACAACAATGAGAGAGGAAAGCATCCCCTCTCTTGCTCATGTTGTCGGCGAACGCACAGACCACGCTGATTTAAAACAAATATGACTGCCATCACTTTAATGCCTTTTTACCAAAAAAAATCATCGATCATCATCACCTTTTTGATTAAGTCAACGTAAAAGTAACCTATCACTCATGAACATCAGAGCGTGTAAGCTTGGTAAATTGTTTAGTGGATTTACAAAAGGTCTCTTCGATCAAGAAAAAGCTTAAAAGACAGCCAAAGGTCACCATAAGAATAATAATAACGAACGCATGATGGTAATCAGAGATGGAGGGCATCCCGCCCTGAGCAAAATGATTTAACATTGTGCCAATCAATGGTGCAAAGAGTGATCCGAAAAAAAACATCATAGCATTGTTTAAACCAAGACCAGCTGCTAGGTAATTATAATTGCATTGCTCAGCCATGATAGCGAAGCCAATACTCTGACCAGCCGTCCCAAAACCTAAAGCTAAAAAAGTCATATCAAATATCAGAGCATTTCCAGGTGCATAGAAAATAACAAGCACTGCAATCAAACAGACCACAGCGGTAACCTTCATCATCGACGTTCTATTTTGCAACCGATCAGAAATAAATCCTACTAATGGGCAGCTAATAGCAAAACCCAACCAGGATAAAGTAATCATGTAAGAAGAAACCGAGGAACTAAAGCCTTTCATCATCAAAAAATCTTTTCCGCTATTTTCGGATAAATACTCGATAACAAAATAGGTTGACCCAGAGTAAAGCGCAATAAACCAAACTTGAGATTGCTTGACCAGACTGATTAACCGGCTGACCATAGGGCGTGGTGATTCTAAAATAGTCATCGAGGGTGACGGCTGTCGATTATTCTTTACAAATAATACAATCAAAAGAGTTATCATAAGACCTATGAACCCTAAGCCACTCATGACAGAACGCCATGAGAGTGTTGATTGTGTCGCAATACTATTGACAGGACCTGCAGCCATCATCGGTCCTAAAGTACCAATGAATTGCGACAAACCAATAAAAAAAGCAATGTTTTTCTGCGGCAACCAGTCATAAACACACGCTAACAAACAGACAAAGCCAAATGCAGAACCTAGACCCATTAAAACACGCATATACAGCGCGTAGTGAAATGTATGTGCTGCCGAAAATCCAAACACTGACGCCACACAAATACCAGCAGCCAAGGTCAGTGAAAGCTTAAGACCAAAACGATCGACAATAAACCCAACAGGAATTTGCATGACTCCGTAAATTATCTGATAAGAAGTCGAGCTGAGTAATGCAAACGACATCGCTGTAAGGTCGAGCGCTTGTGTGATCTCTGATTGAAATGTACCAAGGATGGTACGTAAAAGAAATTCATACGTAAAAAATATGGCACAAATAAACCAAATCAGAAGTCCCAAGTACGATATTCGGTTTTCACGATCCATGGTAGCAGCCTAATCCAGCTCTGGCTTTGATTCTTCCCAAGCCTCAATGGCTGATTCCGCTTTTTTATTATCTAAAAATGATACGATCTTAAAAATGGAACTTCCCTCCTGAATGAGAGGCGCCCTATTGATACCGACAATCACACCATTATGTTGTGACTTAATGATTACAGACGCTTCATTGCTAAACGGATCATTCAGCTGGCCTAACTTGTCACCCTCTTTAACATGCTCACCGAGTGATACATTAGTATGCAAGATACCTGATGAAGGCGCTGTCAACCAATCCTGATCTTTTGATATGACGGGTGTGATGTCCATTGAAAGCTCATCATGAAGCATACCCATTTTTCGCATCACGTTTTTTGCACCATCAATTCCAATCTGAATCGCTGTTGTATCAAATCGCAAGGCCTCTCCAGCTTCGTATACCAACAACGGTATGTTGAGGTTTTCCAGCGTAGTACGAAGTGTGTTCTTTGATAACTCAATTTCTGTAATCACTGGCGCTTGAAAAACTTTAGCGATATTTTTCTGTGTAGAGTCATCGAAACTACAATAAACCTGGGGCAAGATTTCATGATTCAGACTGCCTGTTAAAAACTCCACACAAAAATCAGCGTACTTAATCAGATTTTGAGTAATAATATCGGCCACTCGTTCAGCGAAATGTCCGTTGGGATCTCCTGGAAAGCTGTCTTCAATAGCGCGACCAGAAGGTGTCACTTTAGGAAAATGTGTAAGACCGTAAACATTGAGCACAGGCACTGCAACTAACGTACCAGATAATTCGCTAGCTGAAATTTGATCGTATAGCTGATTAATGATTTCCATCCCATTAACTTCATTTCCACGCAATACCGCAAATAAGACAACGCAAGGACCTTCTTTTTTCCCATTGATGATTTTAACAGGCATATACATGGGAGAGCAGGAATATTGCTCGGGTAATGGGAGTGCTAAGCTGGCTTTTTCACCAGGCTTGATTTGTGCGTCATAAATTTTAAACGTATTTTTTTTCATGAAGAATTCCAACTACAAGTGCATAATTTGTAAGCAGCATATATTACCAGAAAGACGCTGACAGTGATATCTCGATATCTGCTGACGATTGCAATAATCATCATGCCCCGTAATCGTTAATTACATAGTGCGCAAACTAGACTCTACGAAGCATGCTTATCGTGCAATTATGTACATCGAATAGAATCACTATCGAGTTTCATGTTTATTTTAGATGTGCGATTCATGATCAAACCCTACTAGAGACGCATAGACAAACTAACGCTTTTTAACTATCATAGCCTCTATATTTAGTGTTAAGGATAATTACTATGTCTTCTTTAATTGCTCTTGTTATCAGTTATTTACTCGGATCATTATCTTCTGCTGTGATAACTTCACGCATTTTTAAATTTCCCGATCCCCGCTCTGAAGGCTCTGGTAATGCTGGAGCAACTAATGTTCTACGAACAGCTGGAAAAAAACCTGCTTTATATGCCGTCATTGGCGACATTTTAAAGGGTTTTATCGCAGTCATTATCGGACGCTTACTAGGTCTCGAAGGCGCAATGCTGGGTCTTGTTGCCTTTATTGCCGTCATAGGTCATATCTTTCCAATTTTTTTCGGATTTAAGGGAGGCAAAGGTGTTGCAACCGCTATTGGGAGTTTGCTAGGCCTTAGCATCATCATGGGAATTAGCACAGCATTAATTTGGATTGTTGTAGCTTACGTGACTCGCTATGCCTCACTGGCATCACTAATTGCCATTGCAGCAGGAGCCCTTCTGACATTAATTTTTCATCACCCAGCTTACTTTTTCCCTGTACTACTCACGGCTGCAGTGATTACTTGGAAACACAAAGACAACATCGATCGTTTAAAAAAAGGCAATGAATCAAAGATTAAAATCTAACATACCATCAAAAACTACTTCACTGCAGGTGGTAATAAATCACACAATGGCCAGCGCGCTTTGGGCTGAATCGATAAGTCATCCTGCTGGCCTTGTGATAAACGCAAATATCCCGTGTAGGCAATCATAGCACCATTATCTGTACAATATTCCTGCCTTGGGAAGTAAACACGTGTTTTATTTTCAATGCACATGATATCCAGCTTCTCGCGTAGCATTTGATTAGCACTCACGCCTCCGGCAACCACTAATCGAGTAGCTCCAGTCTCCTTCAATGCTCGACGACACTTGATCACGAGCGTATCGACGATAGCTTGCTCGAACTCGTAGGCAATATCGGCCTGCGTTTGCTGATCTAACGAGGTTTTTTGACACACTTGCATCACTCTGGTTTTCAAACCGCTAAAACTAAAATCCAACCCTGGACGGTTAACCATCGGACGTGGCAAATCAAACTTACCGGATTGCCCTTGTGTCGCTAATTTAGCTAAGGCAGGACCACCGGGGTACGGTAAGCCTAATAATTTTGCGGTTTTATCAAAAGCCTCGCCCACTGCATCATCGAGAGTTTCTCCCAGCAAGCGATACTGACCAAGACCTGCCACCTCAGCTAAAAGCGTATGTCCTCCAGAAACAATCAATGTCACAAACGGATAACACGGCGGATGCTCTTCTAGCATCACTGCCATTAAATGTGCCTCAATGTGATGCACGCCCAAAGCAGGAACATCCCAGGCATAAGCCAAGCTTCTGCCGACTGCTGCACCCACCATTAAGGCACCCATTAATCCTGGCCCCCGAGTAAATGCCACTCCTGTCATATCCTCTGAAACACACTGAGCTTCTTCCATAACCTGCCCTATCAGCGGCATAATCATACGAACGTGATCACGTGAAGCTAGCTCAGGCACAACTCCACCATATCGAGCATGCAAAGGAATTTGAGTGTATATTTGATGTGCCAGTAAACCACGATGGGCCTCATAGATAGCCACTGCCGTCTCATCGCAGGATGTTTCAATTCCTAAAATTGGCATAAGGATCTCATTATTTTCAATTGCAGCGCTCAGGCGCCATGATACAATGGCCGACTCAAATTACTAGTGCTTTATTGACTAAGGATACATCATGAGCCAATTAATACTCATTCGACATGGGCAATCACTTTGGAATCAGGCCAACCTTTTTACAGGGTGGGTCAACATCCCTCTATCTGATCAAGGTTATGACGAAGCACGACGTGCAGGCAAGCAGCTATCTCAAGATCCCATCGATATGATCTATACGTCGACACTGCTTCGAGCCCAACAAACTGCCACACTCATCATGCAGTCTCATCACTCACAACGCATTCCTACTCTCGTCAGTAGTTCGATGAGAGATGAACACCACAATTGGGAGCACATTCACTCAAAAACCACCGAGGGTCTTTGCATCCCAATGTACACTAGCTGGCAACTCAATGAACGTTATTACGGCGACCTTCAGGGGATGAACAAAGATGAAGCTCGCAACAAGTTTGGAGCCGATCAAATACACATCTGGCGACGTAGCTATGACGTTCCCCCACCAAATGGCGAAAGTTTAGAGATGACCGCAAAACGAACTATCCCATACTTCCATGAAACAATTTTACCCTCACTAAAAGAGGGCAAGAATATTTTAGTCAGCGCACATGGAAACTCACTGAGATCAATTGTGATGGAGCTAGAGCAACTCACCCAAGAGCAGGTATTATCATTGGAAATTGCCACTGGCGAACCCATCAAATTCAGCTTTATTGATGGCCAGTTCAATCGACTCGATTAGGAACTACCACCTTAGTGAATGGCGCCGCTCTGCAGATCTTGCTAGATACAGCAAGATCACGATGATCCAACAAGCAGCAAAGCTCAGTAAAGGAAAGGTGATAAATCCTAGCCATTTAAAATGAATCGCGCTGCAATCACCACCGGCCGTGCAGATATTAATTGGAGAAAACCCTGGAATCATTTGCTCTAAGTATTGATACAGCGCAAATACACTACCGATCATGGGCAATGCAATCGCATAACGCACCGCATGAATATCGGCGTTAAATGCACCGATACCTATAATGATAGCTAAAGGATATAGACAGATGCGTTGATACCAACACAAGGGACATACAGCCATACCAGCAATCTCAGAGCTATATAACGAATATAACATCGCAAATAAGGCAATTAACCATGCAGCAAACAGGTACCACTGGTAAAAGGGAGTGTGCTCTTTCATAGTACTTCCTGATGTTTTAATGACTGGATAACTTCTTTGATATGTTGTTTTGATAAAGGCCTGACCAATACTCCGTTGATGTATACTGCCGGCGTTGACAACTCCCCTCCCATGACATCCATGGCATACTGCGTGTTATCAATGATTTGATTCGACATATCTGCGCTGAGCAAACAGGCAGAAAAGGCGTCGTGATCAAGATCGGGAATTTCAGATGACCACTCCATCAGCTTAGCCGTATTAGCCCAATTCCTCATTTCATCACCCTGCTTGTGAAATAAGAGATCGGAGAATACAAAAAATTGTTGTGGATGCTGTTGATAAACACATCGAGCGGCTATGGCAGCCTGCATGGAATCTGGCAAGAATGACACTGTGATTGCTGTGTAATTTGCCTTACCTGGCTTGATATACTCTTCCACTAACCATGGCAATAACTGTAAATCAAAAAAACGGCAATTTGTGCATTTAAAATCTTCAAAAGAGACAATTTTAAGTGGTGCCTTGGCAGAGCCCATTGTTGGTTGACCCGCAGTATTAATAGAGACAGGTTTTGGCAGAACACTCTGGTCACTGTGATCATGAGAGACCCAGTGTGGTTTTTTCCAAACCACTAAAGTAACCAGTAGCACGCAGGCAATGATGACTAGCATAATCATCTTCATGATCTTACTTTGGGACATCATTTCTCCTCAAACATTTACAATGCTGTATTGTATCGATGTAAGCCATGAATAATCAAGTAAGCTCCTGTTTTTTATTGCCTCTTTAAGCCTATCCTTCTATGATAAAAAATTAATCGATTCACCTAACCATGAATCATTCAAGAACCAACTAGGAGTATTTTCATGACGCATGTTCTACTGGGAGAATTCTTAGGGACATTAATTTTGATTATTTTTGGAGGAGGAGTTGTCGCTAATGTTGTACTCCATAAAAGTAAAGGTGAACAAAGTGGATGGATAGTCATCGCAACCGGTTGGTTTGTTGCCGTCTGCTTAGGTGTATTCGTAGCCCAAGCTGCAGGTGCAGAGGGAGCAGAAATCAATCCTGCGGTAACCTTAGCAAAATTCTTACTTGGGTATTGGCCCTTTATAACTGTCATTAAAATCATAGTCGCACAAACATTAGGTGCATTTTGTGGTGCGATTATTGTTTGGCTAACATACTTCCCTCATTGGGCAATCACAGACGATCAAAGTGCCAAACTACAAGTCTTCTGTACACAGCCTGCTATTCGACATACACCAGCCAACGTGTTCTGTGAAGTTCTGGGAACGACTGTTTTGGTATTTTGCGTCGGTGCCATCTTTGGCCAGGCTAACATGCACCACCCTACCAGCGGCCTTGGACCCTACCTGGTTGGTGTTATTGTTTGGGGAATAGGTCTTTCACTGGGTGGCCCGACAGGTTATGCAATAAACCCTGCTCGGGATTTTGGACCACGCTTAGCTCATGCTATTCTGCCTATCGCAGGAAAAGGAGACTCAGATTGGGGTTATGCTTGGATACCCATTATTTCGCCCTGTATTGGGGGAGTTATTGGAGCCATAGCATGGCGGTCAGTATTCGGTATCTCATAAAAAACATCTCATCCGATAACCGGTGTATACTTACATCAGTCTAACGGATAATAAGAGTTCACTCTGAATAGAAATATGAGGAGCTATTATTGCATGAAGGATCATGAATAATCACCTGAAAGTACCGCTATTTAGAACAGTTTTTCAATGCTTCAATATCAGCTGCAACGATTGAAGGTATATGCTTTGTAATCACATCTACAGGCCAATCCCACCAGGCAATCTTCTCTAAGTCTTTAATCATCGCATCTGAAAATCGCTTACGAATCACCCTGGCAGGATTTCCAGCAACTATCGAGTAAGCAGGGACATCTCTGGTAACCACACTTCGTGCTGCAATAATAGCGCCGTTACCAATCGAGACCGCAGGCATAATTACAGACTCATGTCCCAGCCAGACATCGTTACCAATTCTAGTATCACCTTTATTAGGCCACACTGGTTGATAAGAAGAGGACCACGGTTCCCCAAAGACACAAAATGGATAAGTACTAAATCCGTCCATCTGATGGTTTGCACTGCTCGTGATAATTTGAACACCTTGCGCGATTTGAACAAATTTACCTACAAAAACACTTTCTGGAGCGAACTCATGAAGGTAGGGAAACAGCAATTGACGAAAATCCTCAATCACTTTTCTGAAGTCGTTATAATAGGTAAAGTCGCCAATATGAATATGGGGATGATCGATGACGTTCTTTAAAAATAAAGTATGAGGCCAGACCTCACCATCAGGCATAGTTACAGGGAATGGGTGATTAGGGTTGACCATTGAGAAGACCCTCTGAACAAAAAAGAATCTTATTGTATATCGATAAAGTTCTTAACACCAGTGCAAGTAACATGAGGAGGTCTCATCTCTGATGAACGACAATATGATATTACAAACATCGTTCATAATCGGGTATAGGCTGGAATCCTAATAATGATTATACTCAGATATAACTATTGGAGTATTCTTAGAACCTATCAGTGTCATCAAAAATAATTTTAAAGTCTTCAATAGTTAATCGCTTCCAATTAAAGCCAAGATACTTCAGAACATGGGATGTGAATGTACTTTTGATAATAGAATATGGTTGACTGGGTGAGTCAATGTCTAGCAACTCTGTGGACAGAAGAAGTTGACTAAAGTCATTATCATGTTGATACGTACTCACAAAGGATTTTAACTTCGCTAAATATTGATCATAAGGCAGAGTTTCCAGGGGTAAGATATTAGGATACTTGCGTATTAGTTGACTGATAGAATAACTGTAATCATTAAAAACATGAAGCGTCTTTGAATGAGCACAATCTATACTCATTAGAAGGATAATCGCTGTGGCAGTTTCATCAACAGGTGATAGTTTAATAAAAAAATCATCGTCGATATAACCTAGTTTACGTTGGAATCTTAATGCATTAAAAAAAGCATTTGATCTTAGATTTTTTTGCCAGATTAAGTTTGATTCGGACAGTACTAAATTTCCTACTCTATAAACTCGCGCTCTTTGACCACGCGATCGAGCTTGTTCTATCAGTTTTTCAGAAAGAATTTTAGTTTTAATATATGGGTTATTAGTTTGGAGCTCACTAGTTGGCGGATCTAACTCATTAAAGTAATGACATTGCTGCTTAGATGAAGTTTCTGCAAAAAGTGTTGATTCTGTGGAAATATGATGAAAGAAGATCCGATCGGAATTAGAGGAAAATCGTAATAGATTTTCTGTTGCGGCAACATTCGTTTTAAAGAATAACTCATAGGAACCATAATGAGAGACATACGCAGCACAGTGAACTATAGAATCTACTCGAGTAACAAGGTCATCATAAACACTTTTATCGAGGTTCAAATCTTCATATTCAAGATCAGAAGCATAAACCTCGATTTTATTCTGATATAAAAGAAAATCATCGCAATAAAAATACCTTAGATTTGTTAATAAATGACGTCTCGCACTATAGTCATCAATCCCTCTTACAAGAGCAATGACAGTTTTCCCATGCTTAAGTAAGTTAAGAATGACATTTGCCCCAAGAAAGCCACTACCTCCGGTTACAAGCACTGTGTCGTAGTGAAGCTCATTAATATGACTATTTGAAAAAGCATTAATCAGAATCTGGGATTGATCCTCACAAATAAGAGAGGCTTTTTTCTTATTCTGTTGAAAACTATCAGAATGCAAAAAATCATATCGCTGTGAAAGTATTTCATAATCGAGTATTCGTGTGACTTGCTTATCGATAATCGCACAAGAAGAAAGTGATCGTATCGTTTTTTTTTCGGAAACATCGTTTAAATCAATAAGTATACTATGCCTTCGTAATCCAAAAATTAAACTTATAGCAAGAATGGAATTCCCGCCCATATCAAAAAAATCATCATCGATGCCAACATGATCGATATTTAATATAGACTTAAAAATATCGATAAATATACATTGTAGTTCGGTTTTAGGCTTAACATAACTATCGCGCTTTGGACTCACATGTTGGTCAGGAAGCATTTGATAGTTTATTTTTCCATTGGGTAGCAATGGAATTTCATCAATTTCGGTAAAAACTGCTGGAATCATGTAATCAGGAAGTGTTGCTTGAAGGTGATTCTTAAGAATACATTCATCTGGAGCAAGATCACCATCCTCGACGATAAAGTAAGCATGAAGGTATTTTTTATCATGCTTATTCTTCACAACGATAAATGACTGACAAATCGATCTATTCTGATTCAGCGTATATTCAATCTCACCTAGATTAACCCTCATACCTCGAATTTTAAACTGTGAGTCTGCACGTCCTAAGTATTCAATCTCACCATCTTCATGCCAACAAGCTAAATCACCAGTTTTGTAAATCTTATCAGAAGAGGGTAACCCAACTTCATGAGAGAAGGGGTTAAGGATATATCGATTAGAAGTGAGCTTACTCTGATTATAGTACCCACGAGAAACTCCAACCCCTCCAATATAAATTTCACCCGCAACACCATACGGACATGGAGAAAGTTTTTTGTCGAGTATATAGATTTTTTCGTTATTTATAGGCTTTCCAATTGGAACATATTTCTTATTCAATAAGTCTTGATAATCGCATTTATAATATGTCGAGTAAATAGTGGTTTCAGTTGGACCATAAAGATTATACAGATCAAAGTGTCGAAAAGAAGAACATAGGCTAACTAGTTCTGTACTAAGTTTTTCACCGGCAGAAAATATGCATTTTAGGCATGAGACTTTTTTCTTCAGCGACTCATCCATCTTCAATATTTTAATGAAAACTTTTAGCATCGAAGGAACAAAATTAATGACAGTAATATTATTTTTTTCGATCAAGTCAATCAAATATTCAAGATCTTTACGCCCACCTGATCGTGAAATAACTAAACATTTTCCGAACAAAAGAGGCCACAAGTATTCAGAAATAGACACATCGAAACTAAGAGGTGTCTTCATCAAGATTTTGTCACTACTCTGTAATGTATAAATACTATTCAACCAAAAAATACAATTAATGATACCCGCCTGCTCAATCATCACACCTTTAGGCTTACCCGTCGAACCTGAAGTGTATATGACATAGGCAAGACTGGTCGAGTATGTTTCTATATTTAGGTTATCACTGGATTGCTCATCGATGATTCTCTGAATATCATGGTTATCTATCAGAATTAACTCATCATTATGGAGCTTTTTAAGATACTGAGACTTTTCAATAATACTTTCTTGAGAGATAACCAAGCCCTCATGAGAATCTGAAATAATGTACTCTATTCGATCTTCAGGATAGTTGGGGTCTAAGGGAACGTATGCAGCACCAGCTTTAAGAACAGCTAGAATAGCAATAATCATAGATATCGAGCGATCTAAATAAATCCCGATAAGTGTATCCGTCTGTAATTCTTCACCATGCAGTTTGAGATAGCGCTCCCTAATAAGGTACGCTAGTTGGTTAGCACGATAATTCAGCTGAGCATAGGTCATTCGCTGATTATCAAATATGATAGCAATCTCATCTGGAGAATCTTCAACCTGATTTTCAAAAATCTGATTGATAGACTTATCAACTAGGTAATCGGTATCTGTATTATTCCAATCGATTAACACAGTTCTTCTAAACTTATTTTCTCGATGTTTTAAACCATCCTTTGACATCTTGATACCTTTATCTACACTTAGAGACATTTACTAAAGTTGAAAAAAAACCATTAATAAATATTTTTGGGTTTATACTTTCTCCAATGGTTTAAAAAATCTTACTGCAAATTACTTGTTAGCTAACTGTATTGTAGACTATATTCGGTAATCACACGCAAAATTGTCGTCAAATGATTGATTTTAGGTTTTTTTACGATACTGGATATATATAACCATCACCTTTTACTACAGCCTTTTACATCAACATAGCTGCCTGACGACGTGCATTAATCAAAGTTTTGGATAATATATTATTTAAATTTTAGCTTCACACTCATCCCCATCATGATACTATTGCGTACACTCGTTTTAACCATCGAGTACGAATTATGACTCTATTGAGTAACTTACTCACTTATCATCTCAAGGAATTTGATCATAGCGAAGTCATCACTATGTATACACTTAAACCAATAGTTTCTCATCACAATAAATATCACTGCAACGAATAAGGTAATACTCAAGACAAACACACATCCATGTATAAAATTTAATGAGATTTCTAAAAAATAAACACCCATATAATTATTTCTTAATTTTTCTTTTTCATAATTTGAGATACGGTAAGATTGTGTTTTCTTAATAAGGGATTGACTCATGCCACAACTCAACCACTCTCAACTCATTGAACTTCGAGATGCATTTAATTCCTTTTCCAGATCCGACTCAAAAGAGAATCAAGAGGCTTTTCGAACACACTTCTTAAACTACATCAGACAACTGGATCAGGTAATACTACCTGTGAAGAATGAAGATATTGAATTTATCCAGGGCGAGCAGATACGTCACGTCCACCGAGCGATGGAAACTGAGCTCAGTCCATGTTATACCATTGAATCACGTAACCACCATTTCCCAACGGCTGTTTTGATATCAATTCCAGCCCAGTACCGAAGGTTTGATCATCTTTTTAGTGATAAGGCCACTTCACTGGATACGGTAAAGAAAAAAGAAGATATAATTTCTTGTGATATCTCATCACGTACCAAAAAATCGGTCGCTGAACTGATGTTATTCTTAGTACGCACTCTCTCAGAAAATTCTACTTTGATTACCTCACCACGATCAGCATCTTCAGTACCTGAAGATATTGCACCACCCATCATCAGTGATATCTTGGAAGAATCACTCAAATCCCAATTTGGTGAATCTTACGGCTCACAAACCAAGCATTACGATGATTTACTCGGTGAGATCGCACATTACAAAGAAAATACTAATCTAAGAAATGGGTATTTATCTTTGCTACAATCTTCACACCTCTTCCCCATCGCTGCGCAATTTGCACACCTCATTAAATACCAAGAGCAATTGACACAACAGTCCTTAGACCAATACCAATCGTCCGTTAAGAGTGAAGTGGCTTATCATAATTATGAGGAAAACATAGAAAGAGCATTATGTGTATTTTCGCCAGTTCGAGCGAAAGTGAATTATCAAAAGATTCCAGATGCAAGTGAACAAATAACATTCGATTTGCGAGCACCATAATCTATAAAATTAACTATTTTAAAGTTTGCAAATACTCCTCTATTGCTTGCTTTTCATCGGGACTTAACAATAGACCTAACTTGCTACGACGCCAAATGATATCATCAATTGTCTGAGCCCACTCGTGTTCCGTAAGATAATCGATCTCACACTGGTATAATCCAGCACCAAACTCTAATCCCATATCATCGAGAGAATGACGACCATTTAATATGACTCGCATATCCATACCATAACTTTCCCAATAACGTTTAAAGATATGATCGGGAAGCCAACCATAAGATGACTTCAATGCGTCAATAGCTTCTCTTTCTGATAACCCCAAGTAGTCACCACCCGGCAAGCACTCAGTTTCTGTCCATGATGCCGTCATCTTTGGAAAAAATGGCATGAGTTGCTTCATGACCTGCTCGGCTAAAACACGATGCGTTGTGATCTTCCCCCCAAATACATGAACTGCAGGATATTGTGTCGAATCACGGTCCATTAGCAAGTGGTAATCTCTTGATATTTTCGAAGCAGACTCACCCTCACCACCGAACAAGGTCCTCACACCACTGTAACTCCAAACAATATCTTCTGGACTAATTGCTTGCTTGAAATATCGATTTATTTCCTTCAATAGATACGTCGATTCTTCATCACTCATCACCGGCGTTTTAAGATCACCAGAAAACACTCGATCAGTGGTTCCGATCAACGTAAAATCATCGTGAAAAGGAATAGCAAAAAATACTCGTTTATCACCACTTTGAAAAATATAGGCATGATCACCCTGATAGCAACGTGGTATCACAAAATGACTACCCTGTACCAAAGTGGCAGAAGCCGCCACTGAAGAATTCATCACTTCCTTTGCGACATGCTCAACCCATGGGCCTGTAGCGTTTACAATCGCTTTTGAGGATATTGTGACAGACTCTTTGGAACGAAAATCTTTAAGCTGAATCATCCATCCATTACGAGATCTTTCTGCCTGCTGACAAGCTGTGTGTAATCGAATATCCACCCCTTTCTGAGCAGCTAGTCGTGCAGTTAAGACAACCAATCGAGCGTCGTCAGTTTGACAGTCGTAGTAGCTAAAACCTGTTTTAAACTCCACCTTCAGTGGATCACCATATGACTGTTGATGTAACGAAAAGCGCTTTGAACGAGGTAATGAGCCACCCCATGCCAGAGTATCGTATAGCCACAAGCCACATCGTAACATCCATGCCGGCCTCAGCTGACGTTCATAGGGTAAAATAAATTCTAACGGTCTTATTAAAAATGGCGCTTTTGCCATGAGGACTTCACGCTCCTTAAGAGCTTTTTTTACCACGCCAAATTCATATTGCTCCAAATATCTCAAGCCACCATGAATAAGCTTAGTGCTCCAGCTGGAGGTTGCACAGGCCAAATCACCTTGCTCACACAAACACACCGACAAACCACGACCCGCTGCATCGCACGCTATGGCAACACCGTTTATGCCTCCACCAAGTACAACGAGATCAAACGAGTCCATGAGACTTTGCCTTTTTTTTGATTGGTAAAACCATTATAGATCATTATCCAAACAAAGACTGCAAAAAATAAAGCCGTGGTAATTTTTTAAAATCACTAAAAAATCACTACTGTCTCACCCTGCCATTGATCTAAGGCTAATAATAGCTAGGATTACGATCACTTTGAGCAAAGATCCCCTAAAACACCGGCCTGAGTTAAGCGCTGTATCCATGCCTTGTAGAGACCCTCATCATGGAAATACGTGAAAAAAACATGATAATTCATCCCTAATGATAAATTAGGAAATGAAATTAATTTAGCGACCAAGGCATAGCTATCGCTATTTTTCTGGGGAAAATCCTTCTTAGCGATAATTATAGGGTTAGGGACACCGTGAACTTGGAGTAACACACGACCTTGAACTGGCACTGTACTGGTGGATGGCCACCATACCGAGGCTGCTTTAACTTGATCTTTAAGAAGTGCTTTTTTTGCATCCTCATTAGTTTTAACACCCAATGATTTAAAACCGATGCCATAAGCCTTGAGAAGATAACGAGGAATAATATTACCACTGATCGATAATTTATCGGATAAGGCAACACGCTGCCCTTTGAGATCAGAGACCGAGCGTATTTTAGGATCATAACTAACGATACCAACATTATAAGTTTGTGACCCAACTTGACTGTCTGATGAAGAGCTAACTGCGAGTAGTAACGGCTCATAAGGTAAATTATTATTTGAAACAGCATATAACTCAGGCATGTGACCGTAAAAGAGGTCCACATCGCCAGACTCCACAGCAGCTAATAGGTGGCAACGATCTTGATATTGACGAAAACTGATTGAATGTTTCAAACCTTGATTCAGATAATCCTGAATTTTTTTATCTGAAAAAAAGCCTTTACTGTCTGTATACCCAATGACTATCGGCTTATCACTAGCTGAAGAGTCTTGCCCCACTCCCACAATCGAATCAGCTAAAGTCACTGAAATCAGACAAGAGAGTAGAAAACACAGTAAACAGCTTTTTAAAAATCTCATCGCACTCTCCATGTGAAAACTCAATTAATCGGTAATCAATATACGATAGGCATCAGGTATTCTCAAGCCAAAAAATTCTCCTATTGATTCCAATGACGCTTATGCGAAGATAGTTGTTTATCATCTCAAAAGAGGTATCGACGTGACAGATTTTCTAATGGCACTTGATCAAGGCACGACAAGCACACGGGCAGTTATCTTCACATCACGGGGTGAGGTCATATCTCAACATCAGCTGGCTATCCAATTAAGCTATCCACAAAATGCCTGGATAGAGCAAGACCTTGAAGCTATATGGAATACTACCGTCACCTGTATTCAACAGGCGTTGCAACAGGCTAACCTTGAAGCGCGTGACATAGCCGCAATGGGCATCTCCAATCAACGCGAAACCACGTGTGTGTGGAATAAAGAGACTCACACCCCTATTTACCCCGCGATTGTTTGGCAGGATAGACGCACCGCAGATCTGTGTGACACTTTATCTAAACAACCTAGCACCACACAGCTGTTACAAGATAAAACTGGTTTATTACCCGACCCTTACTTCTCCGCCACAAAACTTGCTTGGATCTTAGACCATGTTGAAGGCGCCAGAGCTGATGCTGAATCTGGTAAACTGGCGTTTGGAACCATCGATAGCTTCTTATTATGGAGACTCACAGGTGGTAATGTTCACTTGACCGATGCAACCAACGCCTCTCGAACGTTACTCTTTAATATCAACACGCAAGCGTGGGATGAAGATCTTCTAGAGCTCTTTAAAATACCAGCAAATATGTTACCCACTGTTTGCGACTCTGCACATGCCTTCGGTGAAATACATTCTAGTCTTTTTGGATCACCCATTCCCATTACAGGTGTATTAGGCGACCAACAAGCTGCCACCGTGGGTCAATGCTGCTTTAAACCAGGTATGATTAAAAGCACCTACGGCACTGGCTGTTTTATGTTACTCAACACAGGCGAACAAAAGGTCACCTCACAGCATCGCCTCCTCACCACGGTTGCCTATCGTATCAACCAACACACCACGTATGCCCTTGAAGGTAGTATTTTTATGGCTGGCGCAACGGTGCAATGGCTCTGCGATATCTTAGGGTTAATTAAGGATGCCAAGGATACACAAGCACTTGCTGAAAAAATTGACCACACTAATGGTGTCTACTTAGTACCTGCATTCACAGGCCTGGGTGCACCGTATTGGGATCCAGATGCACGTGGTGCCTTGGTCGGTCTTACTCGCGACAGTCGCATTGAACATATTGCAAGGGCCGCTCTTGAGGCGGTGTGCTACCAAACTAATGACCTCATGCAAGCCATGCTGTCTGATTATGACGGAAGCATTGGCACATTGCGTGTCGATGGCGGCATGTCATCTAATGACTGGCTCCTGCAGTTTTTAAGTGACATCTTACACACACCCGTGCAACGCCCAGAGTGTATTGAATCCAGTGCCCTTGGCGCAGCTTGGATAGCAGGGCTAGGCTTGGGACTCTTCGAGTCACTCCACGACCTCTCTCAGCATTGGGTACTAAAATATGGCTTTGAACCCTCCATGTCAGCATCCCATCGTAATGACCTTATTAAAGGCTGGGATCAAGCCGTCGCGCGCGTGATTCAATGACGTCATGCATGAAGACCAGGCACAGAACCAGAGCCAGAGTCAGATCGAGTGGAAGATTCTACAGAAGAAAAAAAGCGGTTATCGCTGCTGAGACCTTTTTCATTATTACCAAGGGTATTACTGGTATCTTTCGCATGTGAAGATGATTGCTGAATATAGGTTGTTGAGATCGCCGCTATGGCAGCTAAAACAGCTGAAGCCGGTAAAACTATCGTCGCTGGAACAGGCTCATCTTTGCCCGAAATATCGAATAGTGCATTCACTAGGCCTAATGCAATGAATCCTGATACTGTCACTAAAAGATGATCGCGCTGCTTACTCCACTCATCGGTGTTTCCGACTAATGTCCACAACCCCACTAAAGCAATTAGAACACCAGAGACATCCTCCACAAGGGGTAAAAATGCTTGTGCATCACTATCTTCATCAATCATATTTGCAAAAATTGCTGGAACAACAGTTAAACCCACCAGGGTAAACGGTAAAAACACACGAATAAAAGGCAGCGTTGCTGTGTATAATTCCGAGGATAACTTTTTTTCTGAACTGTCTGATTGTGTGTGATACGTTTCAACTGAGACGGCAGCTGCAACAAAACCCATCATACCTAGCCAACCTAACAATGGTATCGCTAACTCTGGGGTATCGGTAAGATTAGACAAGAATTCCTCGGTGATCACAAAGCCTGTAATTCCAGCTAATAGATGCCTATTATCAAAGACAGCTTGAGATAAAAAACCCGATACTTCCTGCTGTTTTGGTATTAAAGAGACTTGCAAATCAGTATAAGACATACTCAAACCCTGCATCAAAAAATATATTTATACGTAATTTAGGTCATTAATGTCAAATTAAGAGACAATTAGATAGCTCTAAGACCATGCGAATTGACATCATT
>MDTC01251502.1_pt1 | contig 30345 bp, 25 predicted proteins | sample 811181 | NCBI WGS metagenome assembly MDTC01 (sample SAMN05326644, study PRJNA326480) | marine metagenome | isolation source: seawater | place: Pacific Ocean: North | collected 2011 | reverse complement strand
GGAGGCCCCTTCTTCCTCATCTACGGGCGTAGCTCAATTGGTAGAGTAGTGGTCTCCAAAACCATTGGTTGCAGGTTCGAGTCCTGCCGCCCGTGCAAAAAAACAAAATCGAGATGTCTCAAATTACTGAATATCTAAAGGAGTCTTATCAAGAACTGGTTACCAAGGTCACATGGCCCTCTGGAAAAGAGCTGCAAAGTTCCTCAGTTTTGGTGTTCGTGGCTTCGTTGATGATAGCCGGAATTGTTTTTGTAATGGATTGGGTCTTTGGTGTGAATGCAGCAGACTCGGTTTGGAGCGGTTTGGTTGGCCTTATTTACCAAGTTCTTTAATTGATTCACTTGAGCACAATCATGAGTGATATCGAAAAAAAGTGGTACGTCGTTCGGGCGATAAGCGGTCAAGAAAAGAAGATCAAAGATGTTCTTGAGGCAGAAATTGCGGCTGAAGGTTTGCAAGATTACGTTGGACAAATTCTGATTCCAGTAGAGAAGGTCTTTCAAATTCGCAATGGAAAAAAAGTAAGCAAAGAACGAAATTTGTTTCCAGGCTACATTTATCTCGAAGCGGCTCTGGTAGGAGAAGTGCCACATGTGGTTCGTGCGACCACTGGAGTCATTGGATTTTTGGGTGCTGAAAAAAGAGGAGAGCCCTTGGCTGTCCGTCAAAACGAAATAAATCGAATCTTAGGAGTCATCGATGATATGGCTGACACCGAAGAGGATATAAATATACCTTATAAGGAGGGTGAGTTGGTCAAAGTGACTGATGGTCCTTTCAACGGCTTCAATGGTAGCATTGAAGAGGTGAATGAGGAGAAGAAGAAGTTAAAAGTAATGGTCAAAATCTTCGGGCGAAAGACGCCAGTTGAGTTAGGCTACCTACAAGTTGAAAAAGATATTTAAACCAGGAACAGACAGCCTTCATCGCAATGTCCATAAATGCTTCCCATTTGTGCTTGTTAAGGACTGTTCAATATAAATGACCAATGGCTAAAGAAGTAGCTGGACTCATTAAACTGCAAATCAGAGGTGGCGCTGCCAACCCTGCACCTCCTGTTGGACCGGCTCTCGGTGCAAAAGGGGTGAATATCATGGAATTCTGCAAGCAATTCAACGGCAGAACCCAAGATAAGGCTGGCAAAGTTTGCCCTGTTGTGATCACCGTCTTCAGTGACAAATCATTCGAGTTTGTCATCAAGACACCTCCTGCCGCGGTGCAGTTGATGGAAGCCGCCAAATTAAAAGGCGGTTCTCCTGAACCCAATCGCATCAAGAAAGGAAAGGTGTCGTGGGACCAAGTTCGCACTATTGCAGAAGACAAGATGCCCGATTTGAACTGCTTTACCGTCGAATCTGCCATGAAAATGGTAGCCGGTACCGCACGTAGCATGGGGCTTCGAGTCGACGGAACTCCTCCCTTCTAAGTCAATAATTGCACAAAATGGGACAATTAACAAAGAACCAAAAAGCGATTGCTGGAAAGGTTGAACCTGAGAAAGTTTATTCATTGACTGAGGCTTCTGCCTTGGTTAAGGAATGTTCTAACGTAAAGTTCGACGCGACAGTTGATTTAGCTGTGCGACTCGGAGTGGATCCGCGAAAGGCGAACGAAATGGTTCGTGGGACGGTTTCTCTTCCTCATGGGACGGGAAAATCGATCAAAGTATTGGTGCTTTGTAATCCTGACAAAGAGCAGGATGCAAAGGATGCTGGTGCTGATTTCGTTGGACTCGACGAGTACATTGACAAGATCAAGGGCGGCTGGACCGACATTGATGTAATTATTACCACTCCACAAGTAATGGGAAAGGTTGGTGCGTTAGGGCGTGTTCTCGGTCCCCGAGGACTCATGCCGAACCCCAAATCTGGAACGGTCACAATGGACGTGGGCAAGGCTGTACAAGACGTAAAAGCTGGAAAGATTGATTTCAAGGTTGATAAATACGGAATCATTCATGCTTCAGTGGGTAAAGTTTCTTTCGATGCGAAGAAGCTGGAGGAAAACGCGGCAGAGGTATTAACTACCTTGATGCGTTTAAAACCGGCCTCGGCGAAAGGAGCATACATGATGAGTATCTCGATGAGCTCAACCATGGGACCCGGAATCTTGGTGGATCAAAAATCGGTAACTGCATAATCTGAATAATCATGACTCGACAAGAAAAAGACCAGTTGATTGATGAATTAACGCAGGTGTTGCAGGAGAAAAATGTTTTGTACCTCACTGACGCCTCTGGGCTCGATGCTGAGGCTACGACGCTCTTACGCCGAGAAAGTTTCAAAAACGACATCACCGTGCGTGTGGTGAAGAATACACTTCTTCGCAAGGCCATGGAACGTGTTGAAAATAAGGACTTCGAAGAATTGTATGGCTCAATGGTGGGCCAGACAGCTTTGATGACTGGTGACATTGGCAATGCGCCTGCTCGCCTCATCAAGGAGTTCAATAAGAAACATGATAAGCCAATCCTTAAAGCTGCTTACGTTGAAGCAGCCTGTTATGTAGGAGCTGACCAATTGGAGGCGCTTACTTCGATCAAATCGAAAGAGGAGCTCATTGGTGAGATTGTGTCCTTGCTGCAATCCCCAGCGAAAAACGTTGTGGGCGCTTTGCAATCAGGAGGCAATACCCTATCCGGTTTAGTCAAAGCCTTGGAATCCCGAGGTGCTTGATATTTTTGAAAATAACTTAGAAATTAATCATTCAATCAACAATCATGGCTGATTTGAACAAAATGGCAGAAGAGCTCGTAAACCTCACAGTAAAAGAGGTCAATGAGCTCGCCACAATCCTTAAAGACGAACACGGCATCGAGCCAGCTGCAGCTGCAGTTGCAGTAGCTGCTGGACCAGGTGCCGGCGGAGACGCTGGAGCAGCTGGCGAAAAGTCTGAATTTGATGTAATCTTGACTGCTCCCGGTGGCGCGAAACTCGCCGTTGTAAAAGCAGTAAAAGAACTCACCGGTCTTGGCTTGAAAGAAGCAAAGGCAATCGTTGACAATGCTCCCGGTCCTGTAAAGGAAGGAGTTGCGAAGGACGAAGCCGAAGCCCTCAAAAAGCAGCTTGAAGAAGCCGGTGCAGAAGTTGAGCTTAAGTAAGCCCATACTTCAATCCTTTTAGGTCCAGGTGGGGAAGTAGGTTCCCCACCAGGACTTTTTATGCTTTGGCCTGAACCTGCAACCAAAACGTCTGTTTTCACTCTAGAACTCATACCAGCATGACTCTGGCGAAACCAAATACTACGGAACGGATCAGCTTCTCCTCAGTGGAGCTCCCGTTGTCACGACCTGATTTTCTGGACATTCAATTGCGCTCCTTTCAGGAGTTTTTCCAACTTGAGACGAATCCTGAGAACAGAGAATCTGAAGGCCTGTTCAAGGTTTTCAGTGAGAATTTCCCAATCACTGACACTCGAAATCAATTTGTCCTTGAATTCTTGGACTACTTTGTTGATCCACCGCGCTACTCCATCAATGAGTGCATTGAGCGTGGCTTGACCTACAGTGTGCCTCTGAAGGCAAAGTTGAAGCTTTATTGCACTGACCCGGAGCACGAAGATTTCGAAACAATCGTACAAGATGTTTACCTGGGAACTATTCCATACATGACGCCGCAAGGCTCATTCGTGGTAAATGGCGCCGAGCGTGTGATTGTGAACCAGTTGCACAGATCACCCGGAGTGTTCTTTGGGCAGAGTCGTCACGCAAACGGCACCAAACTGTACAGTGCACGAATCATTCCATTCAAAGGTTCATGGATTGAATTTGCAACAGACATTAACAGTGTCATGTATGCATACATCGATCGAAAAAAGAAATTACCGGTGACAACGCTGCTGCGTGCCATCGGATTCGAAACAGACCGTGATATTCTAGACATTTTCAACTTGGCCGATGAGCTCAAGGTGACCAAAACCGGACTGAAGCGAGCGATCGGAAGACGTCTGGCTGCCCGTGTTCTGAAAACGTGGGTTGAGGATTTTGTTGATGAGGACACAGGAGAAGTTGTAAGCATCGAGAGGAACGAAGTTGTTCTCGATCGAGAGACAACACTCGAGAAGGAACATCTTGAACTGATCCACGACTCGGGAGCCAAGTCGATCATCCTCCACAAAGAGGACATCAATCAGTCGGATTACGCCATCATTTACAACACGCTTCAAAAGGACAGTTCAAATTCCGAGAAAGAAGCAGTTGAATACATTTATCGCCAACTTCGAAATGCTGAGCCGCCAGATTTGGATACAGCACGTGGAGTGATTGATAAGCTTTTCTTTTCCGAGCAGCGCTACGATCTCGGAGAGGTAGGTCGATTCCGAATCAATAGGAAGCTGAATATCAAAGAAGATGTTCAAAACCGAACGTTGACCAAGGATGACATTCTATTGATCATTAAGTATTTGCTTGACTTGGTCAATTCGAATGCAGATGTTGATGATATCGATCACTTGTCCAATCGTCGAATCCGAACGGTAGGAGAGCAGTTGTACAGTCAGTTTGGGGTAGGTTTGGCTAGAATGGCTCGAACGATTCGTGAGCGAATGAATGTCCGAGACAATGAGGTGTTTACACCAACGGATTTGATCAACGCCAAGACACTAAGCTCTGTGATCAATAGTTTCTTCGGAACGAACCAGTTGTCTCAGTTTATGGATCAAACAAATCCATTGAGTGAGGTAACGCACAAACGAAGAATCTCGGCCCTCGGTCCAGGTGGTCTCTCTCGTGAGCGCGCCGGTTTTGAGGTGCGTGACGTGCACTACACGCACTACGGCCGTCTTTGCACCATTGAAACACCTGAGGGTCCGAACATTGGATTGATCAGTTCCCTTTGTGTTTACGCAAAGGTCAATCGACTGGGCTTCATTGAGACGCCTTACCGAAAAGTTGAAGGAGGAAAGGTTTCGACGGATCCCAAAGATGTGATTTACCTGTCTGCGGAAGATGAGGATTCAAACCTTATTGCACAAGCCAACGCCCCAGTCTCAAAGGACGGTGCGTTCGCCAATGATATTGTGAAAGCTCGATTGGAGGGTGATTTCCCACAAGTAGCGCCAGATCAATTGCACTACATGGACGTAGCGCCGAACCAGATTGCATCGATTGCGGCATCGTTGATTCCGTTCTTGGAGCACGATGATGCAAACCGCGCGTTGATGGGCTCAAACATGATGCGTCAGGCAGTGCCTTTGATGAAACCAGTGGCGCCAATTGTTGGCACAGGCTTGGAACAATCCGTTGCTGAAGATTCACGGATCCTAATGCGTGCAGAAGCCGATGGTACGGTTGAATTCGTTGATGCGAACGAGATTCATATCAAATACACCATGGACGAAATGGATGAGCTGGTATCATTCGAAGACGCTGTGAATGTGCTTGAGATTCCAAAGTTCCGAAGAACAAACCAAGGAACTTGTATGAACTTAAAACCCATCGTACAGAAGGGAGATACGGTTCGTGCTGGGCAGATTTTAGTTGAAGGTTACTCTACCGACAATGGTGAGTTGGCGTTGGGTCAAAACATGCGAGTTGCCTTTATGCCATGGAATGGCTACAACTTCGAGGATGCGATTGTAATCAACGAACGAGTTGTCCGGGAGGACATCTTCACGTCTTTGCACGTTGATGAGTACGTTCTCGAAGTGCGTGACACCAAGCGGGGAGTTGAAGAACTCACAAGTGATATTCCGAACGTAAGCGAGGAAGCCACAAGTGATCTCGACGAGCATGGTTTGATCCGAATCGGAGCCGAGGTGAAAGAAGGTGATATCCTCATTGGAAAGATCACTCCGAAGGGAGAGTCTGATCCTAGTCCTGAGGAGAAGTTGCTGCGAGCAATATTTGGTGATAAGGCTGGAGACGTGAAAGATGCATCGCTCAAGATGCCGCCTTCAGGACAAGGTGTTGTCATTGAGAAAAAATTATTCTCCCGCGCCATTAAGGACCGAAAGTCGAAGGCTGCCGATAAAGCAGTGTTGGAATCCATTGACAAGGAATTTGACGTTGAAGCCGCTGCACTGAAAAAAGTGTTGGTGGAGAAACTGATGAAACTTGTAGGTGGAAAGGTTTGCCAAGGTGTCAACAACTATTACAAAGAAGAGCAGGTCAAGAAAGGAGTGAAGTTCACTCAAAAAATCTTGAACAGCCTCGATTACTTGACCATCAACAGCGATGGATGGGTCCGCGATGACGCAAATAGTAAGTTGGTTCGACGAGTCGTACACAACTATCACTTGAAGTACAACGATATTTTAGGAGCGTACAAGCGACGCAAATTCCAAGTGACTGTAGGAGACGAACTTCCAACAGGCATCGTGAAGTTGGCCAAGGTATATGTCGCCAAAAAGCGAAAGCTCAAGGTGGGTGACAAGATGGCCGGACGTCACGGAAATAAGGGTATTGTTGCAAAAATTGTCCGACAAGAAGATATGCCATTCCTCGAGGATGGCACACCTGTGGATATCGTTTTGAATCCGTTGGGTGTACCATCTCGGATGAACCTAGGACAGATTTATGAAACTGTTCTTGGTTGGGCAGGTCAAAACTTGGGACGAACGTATGCGACTCCAATTTTTGATGGAGCCACACTGGAGCAAATCACGGAAATCACTGACGAGGCTGGAGTGCCTGAATGTGGTGTCACCTATTTGCACGATGGTGGAACCGGTGAGCGCTTCGATCAGCCTGCAACGGTCGGGATCATCTACATGATCAAGCTAAGCCACATGGTTGACGATAAGATGCACGCGCGTTCCATTGGACCTTATTCTTTGATAACGCAGCAGCCACTGGGCGGTAAAGCCCAATTCGGTGGCCAGCGTTTTGGAGAGATGGAGGTTTGGGCTTTGGAGGCTTTTGGAGCGGCAAACATCTTGCAAGAAATTTTGACTGTAAAGTCAGATGATGTCAACGGCCGTGCCCGAGCATACGAGTCCATCGTTAAAGGGGAAAACATGCCAACTCCTGGTATCCCTGAGTCTTTCAATGTCTTACTTCACGAATTACGTGGATTGGGACTGACTGTTTCTTTAGATTGATCATAGCATAGAACTGCCATTCATGTTTCAGCAAAAACAACCCAAGCAGCTTTCGAGCGACTTCAATACAATCACCGTTTCACTGGCATCGCCCGAGATGATTCTCGAGCAATCGCATGGTGAGGTGTTGAAACCAGAAACCATCAACTACCGGACATACAAGCCGGAGCGCGATGGTCTCTTCTGCGAGAGAATTTTCGGTCCAGTCAAGGACTTTGAATGCCATTGTGGAAAGTACAAGCGCATCCGATACAAAGGAATCGTTTGCGATCGTTGTGGTGTAGAGGTGACTGAGAAGAAAGTACGACGCGAACGCATGGGACACATCCAATTGGTTGTACCCGTCGCGCACATTTGGTATTTTAAGAGCTTACCAAACAAAATTGGTTACCTCCTAGGAATGCCTTCGAAAAAGCTCGATCAGATCATTTATTACGAGCGCTATGTCGTCATACAGCCCGGAATTGCAAAAGGGGCTGAAGACGCTGAACTAGGAGTAAATGACTTCTTGACAGAAGAGGAGTACCTGGATATTTTGGATACTCTCCCAAAGGAGAACCAATATTTGGACGACAAGGATCCCAATAAGTTCATCGCAAAGATGGGAGCAGAAGCGCTCCATGATATGCTGGCGAATTTAGAATTGGATGAGTTGTCCTACACTTTGCGGCACTCTGCGAATACAGAAACATCTCAGCAGCGTAAGAGCGAGGCATTAAAGCGTTTGCAGGTCGTAGAGTCTTTCCGCGATGCGAACTCCCGAATCACAAACAAGCCTGAATGGATGATTGTGAAGGTGGTGCCTGTGATACCGCCAGAGTTGCGCCCATTGGTTCCACTTGACGGTGGTCGTTTCGCAACATCTGATTTGAATGATTTGTACCGACGTGTCATCATTCGAAACAACCGCCTTAAGCGTTTGGTTGAAATCAAGGCTCCTGAGGTCATCTTGCGCAACGAGAAGCGAATGTTGCAGGAGGCCGTGGATAGCTTGTTCGATAATAGTCGTAAGTCGAGTGCAGTAAAGACTGAAAGCAATCGTCCTTTGAAGTCCCTCTCAGATAGCCTCAAGGGAAAGCAAGGACGTTTCCGCCAGAATTTGCTAGGAAAACGTGTTGATTACTCTGCGCGTTCGGTCATTGTTGTTGGACCGAGTTTGAAGTTGCACGAGTGCGGTCTGCCAAAGAATATGGCTGCTGAACTTTACAAGCCATTTATCATTCGAAAGATGATTGAGCGTGGCATCGTGAAAACGGTGAAGTCAGCCAAGAAAATTGTAGACGCCAAAGAACCAGTTGTTTGGGATATCTTGGAGAACGTGATGAAGGGGCATCCTGTTCTGCTCAACCGTGCACCAACCCTGCACCGTCTGGGAATTCAGGCATTCCAGCCCAAATTGATTGAAGGAAAAGCCATTCAGCTGCACCCTCTTGCCTGTACAGCATTCAACGCTGACTTTGATGGAGACCAAATGGCTGTGCACTTGCCTCTTGGTAACGCGGCAATTTTGGAAGCGCAACTTCTGATGTTGGCATCGCACAATATTTTGAATCCTGCAAACGGAGCTCCCATTGCGGTACCGTCTCAGGACATGGTTTTGGGCCTCTACTACATGACGAAAATCCGAAAGGGTACGAAAGATCAGCCGGTGAAGGGTGAAGGGATGGTTTGCTATTCACCAGAGGAGGTGCGGATTGCTCATCAAGAAGGAAAACTTGAGTTACACGCCGAGATTAAAATGCGGTACGTCGACATGAACGACGAGATGCATTTGATTGAAACAACCTGCGGTCGTGTGCTCTTCAATGAGCACGTGCCAATTGAAGCAGGCTTCATCAATGAGCTATTGACGAAAAAGTCACTTCGTGGGATCATCTCGCACGTTTTGAATTCGACCAATGTGCCACGAACCGCCCAATTCTTGGATGACATTAAGAACCTTGGATTCTACAACGCATTTAAAGGGGGGCTGTCGTTCAACCTAAATGATGTTATCATTCCCGATGAAAAAGTCAAGTTGGTTGATGGCGCCAAGGAGCAGGTAGCAGAGGTGATGGAGAACTACAACATGGGTCTCATCACGAACAATGAGCGTTACAATCAAATCATTGATATTTGGACGCATACCAACTCGCGACTCACCAATATCTTAATGGACCGTATTGAGACTGATAAGCAAGGTTTCAACTCGATTTATATGATGATGCACTCCGGCGCTCGAGGATCGAAAGAGCAGATTAGACAGTTGTCGGGCATGCGTGGTTTGATGGCGAAGCCACAGAAGTCTTCAGCTACTGGAGGCCAAGACATCATTGAGAATCCAATCCTTTCGAACTTTAAGGAGGGGCTCTCAATTTTAGAATACTTCATCTCAACGCACGGTGCGCGTAAAGGACTTGCTGATACAGCTTTGAAAACGGCAGACGCAGGTTATTTGACTCGACGATTGGTGGATGTAGCGCAAGACGTGATCATCACTGAATACGATTGTCTAACTCTTCGAGGTGTGGTTGCAACCCCGCTTCGGAAGAACGATGAGATTACAGAAGGCATTGGAGATCGAATCGTAGGTCGAACAGCACTCAACGATGTAGAGCACCCAAAGACTGGTGAGGTGATGATTGCAGGTGGCGAAGAGATCGACTATGCAACGGCCATGGCCATTGAGGAAGCTGGGATTGATGAAGTCGAAGTGCGCTCTGTATTGACGTGTGAGACCATGTCAGGTGTATGTGTGAAGTGTTACGGTAAGAACCTGGCGACCGCGCGCACAGTGCAAGTCGGTGAAGCTGTTGGTGTAATCGCTGCACAGTCGATAGGAGAGCCGGGAACGCAGTTGACGCTTCGTACATTCCACGTGGGTGGAACGGCCTCAAAAATCTCTGATGACAATGATGTCAAGGTCAAGTTTGATGGTGTGGTTGAAATCGACGACCTGAGAGAGGTCTCTCGTGTGAACGCGGAGGGAGAAAAGGAGACTGTTGTAGTTTCTCGTTCCTCTGAATTCAAGGTGGTTGATCCGAAAACAGGTGTTGCACTCAGCACGACCATTTTACCTTATGGATCCATCTTGAAAATGTTCCCAGGGGATAAGATCAAGAAAGGCGATTCCATCTGCTCTTGGGACCCTTACAACAATGTTATCATCAATGAAGGCAAAGGCCTCATTAAGTTCGATATGATTGAAGAGGGCGTTACTTACCGCGAAGAACTCGACGAGCAAACGGGTTTCCGTGAAATTGTAATCACCGAGACCAAGGATAAGAAAAAGAACCCGGCCATTTTGATTGTGGACAAGAAGGGAGAAGTCATCAAGACTTATTCGTTGCCTGTAGGTGCTCACCTCTCTGTGAAGGAGGGAGACGAGGCGAAGATTGGTCAAATTCTGACTAAGATTCCGCGTGTTGCCGGTAAATCTGGTGACATTACGGGAGGTCTCCCACGTGTTACTGAGTTGTTTGAGGCTCGCAATCCTTCGAATCCAGCGGTTGTTTCTCAAGTTGATGGAATCGTGCAGTATGGCAAGATCAAACGTGGTAACCGCGAGGTGATTGTGACGTCACGACGCGGAGATGTCTACAAATACTTGGTGCCTTTGTCAAAGCATATTTTGGTGCAAGACAATGACTTTGTTCGAGCTGGTATGGCGCTGTCTGATGGAGCCATCACTCCAGTGGACATCCTCGATATCATGGGGCCTACAGCTGTGCAGGAATACATCGTCAATGAGATCCAGGACGTTTACCGCTTGCAAGGTGTGAAGATCAACGACAAGCACTTTGAAGTCATTGTTCGTCAGATGATGAAGAAAGTCGTCATTGAAGATGCAGGAGATACACGCTTTTTGGAAAAGCAATTCGTAGAGAAGGCTGATTTCATGCGTGAAAACGATCGAATATTTGGAATGGTTGTCATTACAGAAACCGGAGAAAGTGAGGATTTGCGATTGGGTCAGATGATCTCAGCTCGTCAGCTTCGTGACATCAATGGTTCCTTGCGCCGCCGGGATATGACTCTGGCTGAAGGCCGTGATGCGATATCAGCAACAGCACGCCCGTTGCTACAGGGTATCACTCGGGCATCACTCCAGACGAAGTCATTCATTTCGGCAGCATCATTCCAAGAAACCACGAAGGTTCTGAATGAGGCCGCGGTGAGTGGAAAGCAGGACTTCTTGAATGGGTTGAAGGAGAACGTAATTGTTGGTCACTTGATTCCGGCAGGAACAGGTACACGCGCGTTCACCAACGAACGTACCGTCACACGACTTCCGAATCCGGAAGTAGAGGCAGTAGAAGAGACCGCTGAAGCTTGATCCGATGTAATTGGATGAACAAAAAGGCTCACCTCGTAGGTGAGCCTTTTTTATTTCCGTGAAAATCTTTTTTATATGCTTCCAAATAAAGCCTCATCAGATTCAAGACTCTGAATCATTTTGAGAGATCGCTCTCGCTGCTGCTGCCGCAATGTCCTCAGAGGATGACTTGCCTTTGGCCTTTCCGTTGTAGCCGAATAGTTGTTTTTCTTTGATGATGTGGTCAACAAAGTCGGGAACCATTTTCTCCCAGCCGGCTTTGCCTGAACGAATGAGTTTCAAGGCTTCGCGGCTGAAGATGCCCATGATATTTGGTTCGTAATCAACATCAACGATGCGCTTGTTGAATTTGAGGTATTCGAACAAAGGCTTCATGCGCGGATGCACAGGAGTTGTATCCGAAGTCCACAGCTCTTTGGAATCTTCCGAGACCCAAGGGTACAAATAGATTTTGAGATCGCGAGAGAATAAAATGCCGAAGGCCTCTAGAATTCCTCCATTTAGGTTGCGGTAATATTTTTCATCGAACACTTGCCTCAATGTGTTGGCGCCCATGATGACTCCCATTCTCTTCGTGCTATGCCGCGAGAAGAACTCGACCAGTTTGTAGTATTTCTGGTAATTTGAGATTAAAACGGTTTGTCCAATGGAGCAAAGGATGTCTGCTCGGTCCAAGAAATCTTGTTCGTCGATTTCGCCTTCAGCAGAAAGGTTGTTCAAGGTGATTTCAAAAAGAACTTGAATGTTTTGTTCTTCTACCTTTTGTTCTGCTTTGAAGAGCTTGAGGCTCTGCGCAATCATGTCAATATTGACCTTCGTTACAGGACGAAAAGAACCACGAATGGCCAGGATATTTTTCTTATAAAGTACCTCAGAAGCTTGGAGGTTTTGGCCGTCAGGCGAAAAAATCACGGCATCGGTCATGCCGTTCTTTACCAGCTGTAGGGACAGGAGGCGATTATCCACGCCCTCAAAATCAGGACCGTTCATTTGGATCATGTCGATTTCGAGCTGATCCCGTTCCAAGTTATCATAAAGGCTCTGCAATAATTCTTTTGGACGCTTGAAGAAGAACATGCAGCCGTATACCAAATTCACCCCAAGCATCCCGACTGATTGATGTTGCAATAGGGCATCTTGTTCATGAAGTCGAGCGTGCATAATGACTTCATTAGGTGCCTTGTTGGGATCCGTTTGGAACTTCAATCCGAACCAACCATGTCCTTGGATGGTTTTATGAAAATTGATCGTAGCAACAGTGTTGGCAAATGCGAAGAAATGTTTGTTGGCATGATCACCGCGATCAAGCCGTTCTTCCATCAGATTATACTCGTGTTTGAGCATTTTCTTGACCCGACTTTCGCAGACGTAGCGACTGTGCTTTTCTTCGCCGTATATCGCATCTGAGAAATCTTTGTCATATGCGCTAATGGCCTTGGCGATTGTGCCAGATGCTCCACCAGCACGAAAAAAATGCCGAACCACTTCTTGACCTGCGCCAATTTCTGCAAAGGTTCCGTAAAGGTCTTGGTTTAGGTTTATCCGGAGTGCCTTTTGCTTTCCGGAGAGTACAACGCGATTTGAATCCAAAGCTTTTCGATTATTTCCGATTTGCCTGCCTTTGAACAAATGTACGATTTCAAGTCTCCGTACCTTTGATAAATGCAAGTGGATTTCAAATTTCTCGGCACAGGGACTTCGCAAGGAGTTCCGATCATAGGTTGTTCTTGCGACGTATGTGCGAGCAATGATTCACGGGATCAACGCTTGAGAAGCTCGATCCTCATACAAACAGAATCCACTCAGGTCATCATTGATTCAGGCCCTGATTTCCGCCAGCAGTGCCTGCGAGCAGGATTGAATCGTCTCGATGGTTTGGTCATCACGCACGAGCACAAAGATCATGTGGCGGGCCTTGATGACATCCGGCCTTTCAACTTTCGCAGTGGTCAGGACATGCCTGTCTTTGCTACGGAAGCTGTTCAAGAGGCGCTAAGACGGGAGTTTCATTACATATTTCGCCCCAATCCTTACCCAGGAGTGCCCAAGGTTATCCTCAAAACGATACAAGAAAATCCGTTTCAGATTCACGGTGATACATGGTGGCCGCTACCTGTGAGGCATCATAAGCTGCCCGTATTGGGATTTCGCATTGGCGGATTGGCTTACATCACAGATGCCAATCATTTCAGTGAGCTTGCGCTTGAGCGATTACAAGGAGTCGACGTTCTCGTTCTTAATGCATTGCGCCGCGAACAGCACTTATCTCACTTTACTTTGAAAGAAGCCATTGAATGGGCCGAGCGCATCGGAGCACGTCAGACGTACTTCACGCACATCAGTCACCAATTGGGTCGGCATGCCGAAGTGGAATTGGAATTGCCGACTGGAATAGCTCTGGCTTACGATGGCCTTTCCGATAGGTCAATTGGGGCTGATTATCGTTCGGATTAACCTTAGCTTTGAGCATGAAATTGAAGGTGCTTCTTTGGTTGTCACGTCGCACTTATGCGCAACTACACGGTTTGTCATCGGTGCTTGCTTTTTTTGCACATCGTGTGATTAAGTACCGCTTGAAGATAATCCGTGGCAATCTGGAACGAAGTTTTCCTGAAAAAACGAGGGAATGGCACAGGCAGATTGAAAAGGAGTACTATGCGCACTTTGGGGATATCACGGTGGAATCAATCAAGCATTTTTCGATCAGTAGTGAGTTGGCAATGAGTCGTATGAGGCACGTCAATGTGGAAGTGTTTTTGCCTTTTTTTGAATCAGGACGGAGCGTTTTAATCGCAGGAGGTCACCTCAATAATTGGGAGCTATACGCAGTTACAGCCAATCAAAATGTTCCTCATGATGTAATGGCAGTGTACAAGAAACTTTCTGATCCTATTATGGATGAAGCCGTTCGGACTTCTCGTCAACGCTTTGGACTCGAAATGGTTCGAACGGTCGATGCACAGGCTTGGATGAAAATGCACGCCGCGGGATCTCGCCCAAAAGCAGTGGTGATGGGATTTGATCAGAGTCCGGCCAATCCGAAAAAGGCATGGTGGACTGAGTTCCTGAATCAAGAAACGGCTTGGTACTACGGGCTCGAGAAATGGGCTCATCAATATGATCTTCCTGTTATTTATGGCCACATCTATAAGGATGCGAGAGGGCAATACACCACACGTTATGAGCTTGTCGTTGACCATCCGTCAGAATTGAATCCCGGTGAAGTTTTAAATAGGTGCATTTCTCTTTTGGAAGAAGACATTCGAAGCCATCCAGGCCACTGGTTATGGTCGCACAAGAGGTGGAAACATGTTCGGCCCGAGGACATGACAATTCAAGAGCGTTTTTTTGCATCCGCTAAAAAGATCGATGATGTTTGAGGCACCCTTGGCCGAACGGATGAGGCCCAAAACACTGGAAGATTACCTCGGACAAGGTCATTTGGTCGGCACAGGACAAGTTCTTCGCAGAAGCATCGAAGGAGGACAGGTTCCTTCGATGATCTTGTGGGGACCCCCTGGGGTGGGAAAAACGACCTTGGCGCGGATCATATCCGAACAGAGCGACCGACCATTTCATCAGATTTCGGCAATCAACAGCGGCGTAAAAGAAGTCCGTGAAGTGCTGGCTCAAGTGAGTAAAGCTGGCATGTTTTCGGGCCGTGCTATCCTTTTCATTGATGAGATCCATCGGTTTTCGAAATCACAACAAGACAGTTTGCTTGGTGCAGTGGAAAAGGGTCTAATCACGTTGATTGGCGCGACCACGGAAAACCCTTCCTTCGAGGTGATTCCTGCGCTTATAAGTAGGTGTCAAACATATGTTTTAAAGGGTTTTACTGACTCTCAATTGAAGCAGATCGTCCATGGTGCTATTGACCGTGATGGGTTGTTTTCTGATCTGAGAGTTGAGGTAAAGGAGTGGGAGGCATTGCTTCAGTCCAGCTCGGGCGATGCACGAAAATTGCTCAATGTGCTGGAGCTCCTCGTAGATCATTCTGAAAAGGGAAAGTTGGAGGTGACCAATGTCTTGGTGAAACGGGTGGTGCATGATTCCATTAGTCGTTACGATAAAAAGGGAGATGCTCATTATGACATTGCGTCTGCCCTCATAAAAAGCATTCGCGGCAGTGATCCCAATGCCGCGATTTATTATCTCGCGCGGATGGTTGCGGGGGGCGAAGATCCAAAATTCATCGCGCGTCGTTTGATTATTTCTGCATCGGAAGACATTGGCTTGGCGAATCCGACAGCCCTTGTTATTGCCAATGAAACGTTCACTGCAGTTGAAAGAATCGGCATGCCAGAAGGCAGGATTATCCTGGCCCAGTGCGTCATCTATATGGCCACAAGTGCGAAGAGCAATGCTTCTTATTCGGCAATTGCAAGAGCACTCAATGAAGTGGAAACGTCGGGCGATTTGGCTGTTCCCATTCACTTGCGAAATGCTCCCAACGCTTGGATGAAAAACGAGGGTTTCGGAAAAGGTTATGCCTACGATCATGACGCTCCGGATCACTTCAGTGGCCAAGAGTTTCAACCAGAGAATGTCGCTGGTAAGCGGTTCTATGAGCCAGGCTCAAACCCCAAAGAACAGGCGATTCGCCAGAGGCTAAGGGAACTTTGGAAGACCAAATACGGTTATTGATTGAGGATCCAAGTGCGCGTTGTTAGCACGCGTCCGCCGTTAATCAATTGAAACAGATAAACACCAGCGCGCTGTGGTGTGTTGGACACCCAGCCTTGATGGTGTCCGCTGGGAGTGGTCCATTCTGGAAGGTGACCCTCAGCCATCAACTGTCCCCTTGAATTCAAAATCCTCCACGCATCAGGAGCTTCGGTTCCTGAATATATCCAACGAGCCGTTCCACCGGGACTTGGATTTGGAAAGAGCAACAAATCATTGTCTGCAGGATTTTCTTCCCATTGCCCAGCGCCAGCCTTATCAAGAATTTTAAAAGCGTTGCGCATATCGGGAATTCCAAATCCCATGCTGTCATTGGGTGTATCGGCTAGATGTGCCGAGGCGATGATCGCGCTCCGTAATTCTTGAGCGGTTGTTTCAGGAAATGCTTGCCAGAGACAAGCGGCTGCGCCGCAAAGAATTGGAGAAGAAAAACTCGTGCCATTCCCTCTTCGAATGCTCCCATCGGCAAATGGGTAGGCCGCCTCGACTCCCAATGCCATGACATCAGGTTTGACTCGTCCATCAGCCGTGGGTCCCCATCCGCTGAATGCGGCGTGCTCGCCGGAAGAGTTTACAGCCCCTACGGCTAATATGCCATTGGCATCTGCAGGTGCGGTGATAAAATGCCATGGCGAGCTTCCGCTGTTTCCTGCGCTTGTGACGCACAAGATTCCTTTTTCAGCAGCCCATGAAGTCGCCCGCGAAATGCGCGTGGTAATGCCATTCAGGTCATCGTAAACGTGATTCATCGTGGAATCATCAAATTGGCTGTATCCGAGGGAAGTATTGATCAGATCAACACCAAGGCTGTCGGCGTGTTCTGCCGCCACAACCCAATAATCTTCTTCAATCAGGAATTCGCTGTAGGCATCTTCGGTGCGATAGAGCCAATACGTGCCCTCAGGAGCTGTGCCAATGAGGGAGTCTTCGAGACTTCCTGCTATGGTTCCCAATACGGATGTTCCATGTTTATGATGAGCAAATAGTTCGTCTTGTGAATTCATTGCGTCCAATCCAATACGCATCCGCCCTTCATCCCGCATCCGCTGGAAAATGGGCAAATGATCTGCATGTTCGAATCCGGCATCTAAGATCGCAATCCACATTCCCTCACCGCGAAACCCCATGCCATGTAACCACTGACCATTTAGCTGCGCCAGCGGTTCCCAGCCTTGGCCATATGTTGAGGCGTTGTCCATTCCCATTCGCGCTTGAGGCTCATTCATGGCTTCAATGACAGGAGGTCTTTTTGAACCGGTTTGCAGCACACTTTTTACAGCAGAGACCATGGGCAATTCGAGAAGGGATTCAACGTCAAAGGTTGTATCCCTTACTCTTACCGTGACCGCATTGAACCATTTGCTCTTCAAGATGACATCCAATTCTTCGATTTCTGCAATGGCTTCGACGTATGTCGGTGCGATTGGAAGATCGTGAGCAGTGATTGAGATTGATTGCCTTTCGCGCCGTTGAATTGAACGCTCGCTCAAGAAATATTCGGGCGAATTCAATGAATATGGGGTTGAATGTCCCGCGACCAATTCAGATGATTCTTTCCCGTTGAATTGCACCCAATATCGGTTGGGAGCGGTCTGACCTTGAAGGATGTTTGCTTGGAATAAAGTCAGCAAAGCAAATCCGCCAAAGAGTTTGCATATTTGAGCGGTTTGACTCATCTCGGATCAGAACCAACCAGTTTGCCATTTTCATACAACTCTATCAGCTGCAAACGACCGTTTTGGTCGTAATGGTAAACTTCACCATCCAGCATGCCATCGACATACTCGCCTTCTTTTCGAATTATTTCTCCATCGAGAACACGCCGAAAAAAAGCCTCACCACTGATTGGATCCACTTCTTCTTCCATCGCCCATGCACCGGAATCATGCCATTCTCGGAATGGCCCCTCTTTCTTTCGGTTCACTACGTTAAATTCTTCTTTGGGTCGTCCGTCAGGGAAGGTCAAAAGCACTTTGCCATTTTCATGAATTTCTTTCACCAATTCTCCATCTTCAAATTGACGGGTGTTTTCCAATACACCGCTCTCTGTAAAGGTTTTCCAGAACCCCGTCTCTTTGCCGTCTCTGTACATACCGATGGAGCGCGGACGTCCGTTGGAGTGGCTCACTCGGCACATTCCATGAAAGTGGCCATTGTCGTAGCCGATCTCCGATAGAAGAAGTCCCGTTTCATCCCAATTTTTCCAGATTCCGTCGCGATTGCCGAGGATATATTCACCTGCTTCAAGCAATTGCCCCTGTCGTGCCATTCGCTGGGTGAGTCCGTTTAAAAGATCATTGGCGTAGTTCTCTACAAGGCGCAATTGGGCTTGCTGATCATAGTACTTCCATTCGCCTTGTTTCTTTCGTATGGCCTCGCCGTTTTCATCCAGATCTTGCGAAGTAAGGTATAAGCCTTCAGCTTGTAGGGTTCCATCTGTGCGATACAGCTTGGTGAACGCGCGCTTTCCTCCGCTTGTTTGTACCACCTTTGACAGCACTTCACCAGTCTCATGAAAAAAGGTAAATTCACCAACGGGAATTCCGGCGTTGAATGTTCCGATGTAATAGAGATTTCCGTTTGGCCAGACTCGAATCCACGGTCCATCTTTTTGATTCGAAGCGTTATTCAAGTTGTAATCCTTTCCTGCTTCACCTTTTGGCCAGAGGTCGCTGCCGGATAATCCGGGTTGAGTCTGAGCCGATTTTGGCCAGAACATGAGGGCAATGAATACGACGAAAAGCCGCAAGGTCCCTTGGAGAAGTGGTTGCATCATGGGAGCGAAAATAAGAAACGGACCCCAGCGACACGTCAGATTCATCGAAGTATTCGGTAGAGGTGAAAAACAATCTTCAGATTTGTGGATAGGGGGGTAGAATTCAGAAGTGGCTTTTTGTAGTTTTGCCGTCGAAATCACCCCTTGAAACACTCATTATGAAAGTTACTGTAGTTGGAGCCGGAAATGTTGGAGCGACCTGCGCAAATGTGCTGGCCACGCGCGAAGTGGCCAATGAGGTCGTGTTGCTTGATATCAAGGACGGCTTTGCCGAAGGTAAAGCCTTGGACATCTGGGAAACGGCGCCAATCAACCTTTACGACACGCGAACAGTAGGAGCGACCAACGACTACAAAAAGACTGCAGGTTCGGATGTTGTGGTCATCACCAGTGGGCTTCCTCGAAAGCCCGGCATGAGCCGTGATGACTTGATTGCAACGAATTCAGGCATCGTGAAGAGTGTAACCAATTCCATATTAGAGCATAGTCCAGAAGCCATCATCATCGTAGTTTCAAATCCACTTGATGTCATGACTTACTGCGCATATTTGACGGCAAACAAACCATCGCAAAAGGTTATGGGGATGGCAGGTATCTTGGATACAGCTCGATATCGTGCATTCCTAGCAGAGGCGTTGGATTGTTCACCGAAAGACATTCAAGCGGTGTTGATGGGAGGACACGGTGACACGATGGTGCCACTCCCTCGTTACACGACGGTAGGAGGTATTCCAGTAACTGAATTGATTGATAGCGAAAAATTAGAATCGATTGTTGCTCGGACGAAGAAAGGCGGGGGTGAGATCGTGAATTTACTCGGCACATCTGCTTGGTATGCTCCAGGTGCAGCCGCGGCGCAGATGGTTGAAGCAATTGTGCGTGATCAGAAGCGTATTTTCCCAGTTTGTGCATGGCTCACGGGTGAGTATGGCATCAATGATTTGTACATAGGTGTTCCAGTGAAACTGGGCAAGAATGGGATTGAAGAGATTATCGAGTTGGAATTAAACGATGATGAAAAAGCCCTGCTTAGCGAAAGCGAAAAGGCTGTGCGATCTGTCGCTGACGTTCTCGATCGTATGAATGCCTGAATGTGCAATTCAGCGTTGATTGTTGAATCAAGGTAAGACGATTACGGGTATTTTCAATTGAGCCATTGGCTCTGAAGCATCACCGTTTGCAAAAACGAGGACGTACATCCCTGGTGTGTTTGGAGTTTTGAACGTTCCAAGGCCTGTTTGTTGTGCTTGGCAAATTCGACCATCTGTGGCAACCCACTGAGCAGTTCCTTCGCAGTTCGCAGCAGACCCTAGGAGGGTTGCAGCATAATCGAGACGGATGGTGTTGTTGGCCCTGACGGGGTTCGGGTACAACATTCCGAATTTTGGTTGCGTCGCAGTTGAGATGTCAGTCACGATTCCTTGGTGCCAGCGAATGCCCCCATTGTGAATCCCGATGAGCATTTCGGGATAGCCGTCTGCGTTGACGTCAGCAAATGTCGCCGCGGCACGTGCGCCGTGAATGTAATTTCCCACAGCATCGGTGATTTCTACCAATGGATTCAAGATGTCCTCAGTATCGAGGACGCCAAAGTATTGAATTGCTCCCAGCTCATTGCCGATCATCATGTGAATGCCACTTTCATCAATGTACAGGCAGGGGGTGGAGTGGCCATTGATTATATCCGCTTGGTTGGCTTGAATTCCCGCCCAATTGGAACCGTTTTCTGGCGTTGTGCTGAGGCACCAACCGGTATCGTCTCCTGTCAAGCAGTGCAAGTAGAGTTTGAGGCTTCCATTTTTTTCGCCAATAATCAAATCCAACTGGCCGTTGCCGTCCACATCGAGCAGCTGTGGGGCGGCGAACTGTCCCACATCTATGACTTCACCACCCGCGTCAGAAATGGCCAATTCGAACATTTCCCAAATCGGCCAAGAGCCCGGTCCAGCGGTGTTTTCGAATTGATGAATGTACCCCAATTCGTCACCCACCAGAAGGTCCATATCGCCGTCGCCGTCCAAGTCGCCAATCGCCGGAAATGCACTTTCTATGTTGTTCACATCGAGATCGACGGCACTCCAGGTCCTCCATTCAAAACTCGGATCACCGCTTGTTCCGACATTCTCAAACAATGCAATCGCTGTGGGCGTATCCGTGACACCTTCGTAACGCTCTTTGTTGCCTACCACTAGATCCAGATCCCCGTCGCCGTCTAGGTCAACGAGTTTTGGTTTCGCTCCGCGTCCCACGTCGATCATTCCATCCTGGATGTAATCGTCGTCTTCCAATGACCATACAGGGGACGCTGCCGTTCCCTCATTGGTCCAGAGCTCTACGCATTGGTCGTCGTCAATTTCGTAACCAATGTTCGGGGAGAAGATGAGGTCAATGTCCCCGTCTGAATCTACATCGATGGGATAAGCGGCAGGAAAACGTTCCAAGTCGACCGAGTCGGCTGGACCTGCATGGTCGATGAGTGCAGGAAAAGCATAATCGACCCAGGCCGTGCTGTCCTGGCCATCAATAGCACTTTCAAGAAAAAGACCACTGATTTGTGGGTAGGAGACGTCAGAAATGAGAAGGTCATGAGCCTCTTCGCCATCCAGCTGCAATGCGGTAATTGCTCCCCCTGCATGAAGTCGCCCCGTCATTTCGTCGTCATCCAATGGCCGACCTTCTGGGTCTACCACGTTAAAGTTGCACTCATGGTCTTCTCCAATGAAGAGCGTATTGTCCTCGCTTCCCTCTGAAACCATCGCATAGCAGCGGTTGGTGCATTTCAAATCCAAGGCACAAGAAGATTGGCCTGAAAACCTGTAGAGTCTCGTGCTTGTTTCGGTGAAGGCGACAAAGTCCAAGTCTCCATCGTTGTCGATGTCCCAAATGGCAGGTTTATCACCAAATGGACAGATAACGGGCAATTCTTGAGCACCGTTTCCAAAATCCCAAGAGGCCATCAATGGAATGGCAAACGGCTCAAAACTCGGAGCTCCACCCGTGTTCAATCCAGTGTTTTTCCAAACGTGTATGTTGTTTTGGAAGCTCGTAAATAAGTCAGGTAGTCCATCGCAATCGAAATCTCTCAAAAGCACCCAGTCCCTCATTTCTGGCCAACCTTCGGACCAGTCTGGACGTTCCGTCCAGCTGGAATTATTGCGTTCAAAAACCAAAATACGGCTGCCGTCTCGATCGAACATGAACAGGTCTTCATCACCGTCTCCGTCCATGTCAATGGGGGACCATTGAGGTGCGCGCAAACCTCCAGAAAATGGATGCGCCATGATTTCTCCTTCAATCATCACTTGGGGACCAGATTGCAGCTGCCAGTTCCAAGGTGATTGTGCAATGCTCATAGTGGCCATTAGCGACAGGCAAATGCTGAGGCAAAATGAAAAATTGTGTCCTAGCTTCATGTGAGCAAGATTCGAGGTGCTTGTTAATTTCTTTGTCGCGAATATCGGGTTTGCCCGGAACACCTCAAGATATGTTTGCAAGGTGAGTAAAAGAAACAATGAAATGGTTTTGATGGTTGCACTCGGCTTGATTGCGGTCGCACTTTCCATTGGTTTGGCGGCCTACGGTCGACATGCATTGGCAGATTCGGTGCTGCAAATGCGTTGGTCCATTGGCGTAGAATATCTACGGGACATGGGGCTGGGATTGCTTGTAATGGCCTTGTTGCGGAACGCGTGGATATCCGAAGAAAGCAAGCCATGGCCAGAACGTATACTGGTTATGGGTATTGCGCTTTTTTCGGGTGTGCTCTTTTTGGAATCGATTGTGCCCATCTGGATCGAAGAAGGGCCTTTGAGTTTGGCTCCTCCTGTTGGGGGGATTTCGATGATAATAAGTTGGTTGTGGATTTTGGTTCAGTTCTTAACAAAGAAACGCCCAGTTCCGCCAAAGAAATAATTATATTTGAATCGAGAAATGCAATGAACAATTCTCCAATGAAACATTTAGGAAACACCCCATTTGACGCCACTTTGGAGGCCGTCAAGTTGGAAGGAGTGGCTCGAGCCCACTGGAACCTTCCACCAGCAAAGTTAATATTGCAAACCCTGCTCAGAGGCGAGGGCGTACTCACGGATACCGGTGCGCTTGCCATTTCAACTGGTCAGTTTACCGGACGATCACCCAAAGATCGCTTCTTGGTCAAAGATGATTTGACGGCACATGCTGTAGATTGGGGAGACATCAATCAGCCCATGGGTTCATCACACTTTGGCCGCTTACGTGCGGACATGACCGCACATCTGGAAGGCAAAAGTATTTTTGTAAGGGATGCAGCTGTGGGCGCGGACTCTGACACACAAATTAGAACGCGCGTCATTACTGAAAAGGCATGGGCCAACCTGTTTGTGCACAATATGTTCATTCGACTTGATGAGCAGGACGTTCTTGTGCCAGCACCTGAGTGGACGGTTATTTGTGCTCCGTCATTTGATGCTGACCCCGAAATTCATGGTTGTCGCCAAGGCAATGTTACAGCGGTTGATTTCTCAGAGAAGTTGATTTTAATCGCCGGATCGGCTTATACAGGTGAAATAAAAAAAGGCATGTTTTCCGTGATGAATTTCGTGCTGCCAACAGTGCATGGTGTGATGCCCATGCATTGTTCTTCGAATGTAAATGATGAAGGTGATGTAGCAGTTTTTTTTGGACTATCCGGAACGGGTAAGACAACCTTGAGCAGCGATGAGAATCGCAATTTGATTGGTGATGATGAGCATGGCTGGGGAGACGCGGGCATATTCAACATGGAGGGAGGGTGTTATGCCAAAACAATCGATTTGGAGCCATCCAAAGAACCCCAAATCCACAAGGCGATTCAATTTGGTGCAATGCTGGAAAACATTGGTTTTCGATCTGATGGCATCACGCCGAATTATACGGACTCAAAGATTACCCAAAACACACGCGTCTCCTATCCGCTGCATCACATCCCAGGTGCTGTTGAATCGGGGAAAGGTGGTCACCCAAAGGATGTGTTTTTCTTGACCTGCGACGCATTTGGTGTGATGCCTCCAATCAGCCGCCTTGAAAATGGTCAGGCCATGTATCACTTTTTGTGCGGTTACACTGCAAAAGTCGCCGGAACAGAAGTTGGAGTCACAGAGCCGCAAGCGACCTTTAGTGCTTGTTTTGGAGCTCCGTTTATGCCGCTCCCTCCAACGGAGTATGCTTCGATGCTGGGTGAACGACTCGAAAAACATGGAGTTCGAATTTGGCTCATCAATACAGGATGGAGTGGAGGAGGGTATGGAGTTGGGGAGCGCATGAAACTTCGCTTCACCCGCGCAATGATTCAGGCGGCAATGAAGGGCGATCTGGATCACGTGGAATATCACAAGGATGAGGTCTTTGCCTTGAACTCTCCGGTGGTATGTCCGGGAGTTCCCGACGATCTTTTGATTCCTTCTAAAACATGGGAGGATGCCCAAGCCTATGAGGCTGCAGCAGCGAAGTTGGCCGACCTTTTTTGTGTCAATTTTGAAAAGTTCGAACAAGCCGCTACTCCCGCGATGATGATGGGTTCGCCGACTAGAAGTTAATTCGCTGCATCGAGTGTTACATGTAACTTGAGGTATGCGGTATTTCTATGCTCCTGACGTTCATCCGATGCACCAGTTGGATGCTGAAGAATCAAAGCACATGGTGCGCGTGCTACGTGCTTCAGTCGGAGATGAGTTCCTCCTGATTGATGGCAGAGGCGGGCGTTATCATGGAACCCTTCACCAGCTTGATAAACGTCAATGTGTGTTGCAAACGCAGCTCATTGAGCGAGTTCCTGCTCCAGAGGTAGAATTGACTTTGGTGATTGCGCCGACGAAGAGCACAGACAGGTTTGAATGGATGCTTGAGAAAGCGATGGAGTATGGAGTTCGTCGCATTCAACCCGTTTGGACGACCAGGAGTGAGCGCTCGAAGGAGAAGAGGGAAAGGTGGAATCGAATATTGGTTTCTGCTTTGAAACAATCCCAGCAACTCTGGTTGACTGAATTAATGCCTGCTATGTCTTGGGAGGAATATCTAACCCTCGCCCAAGGTCCAGGGTTCATTGCGCATTGCGAAGTTGGAGAGAAGCAGCATTTTTTTGAAGTAATGAATCCAGGTGAGTCATGCTGGGTGGCCATTGGACCGGAGGGGGACTTTACACCCGATGAGATTGCAAATGCCAAAAAAACGGGTGCTACGGAAGTGTCTCTTGGTGCGCAACGTTTGCGAACTGAGACTGCCGGATTAGCTGCGATTCAAATGTTTGCATTGGCTCAGCGCTCGCCATTGACTTAGGCTTTAATCAGATGGCTGGAGCAGTAGGAATGGGCATCCAGTGTGTGACTTCAGAAAAGTAGCGATTGCTGCTTCCTTCACCCGCCCAAAAGTGCAGACCGTGCTTTCGCGCCTTGGAGGAATCGTTGGCAAAGTGATTGGCACAGAATCGCAGAACAATCACTTCTCGAATTTCAAATTCGAGTTCTTTTCCGGGTAAGAATACCTTATTGCCCGGGATAAAAGCCAATACGCGCTGGTCATTATCTGGAAGTTGCGCCTCCGTATTTATCCAGTTTTGCTCCATCACTTCCCCTGGAAAGTAGGTTTTCGCTTTTCAAGAAAAGCGGCGACTCCTTCTGCATAGTCATCGCTTTCAGAGGCCTTCATTTGCAAATCACGTTCAGTGGTTAAGTGTGATGATAGATCGCTTTCCAATCCCAGATTGAAAGCTTTTTTCGTCAATCCAAGGCCATAAGTGGGCAGGCTTGCAAGCCGCTTCGACAGCGCAGTGATTTCTTGTTCGAAACCTTCGTCATCGACAGATTTGTATATCAATCCCATCGCTTCTGCATCACCTGCAAGCACAGGTTCACCGAAGAAGGCCATGGCCGCTGCACGCTGCATGCCAACTAGCCGAGGGAGCATCCATGTTCCGCCGCTGTCTGGAATTAAACCAATTTTGGAAAACGCTTGAATAAATTTGACAGAGCTTTTTGCGACGGTCAAATCGCAGGCCAATGCGATGTTTGCCCCAGCTCCCGCGGCAACTCCATTGATGGCACCGACGACTGGTTTTTCCATGTTTCGAATGCGTCGAATGCTTTCGTTATAAGTGTTTTCAACGATGTGGGTGAAGTCAGGAGCGTCGGGTGCTGTCACCTCTTTAAGATCTTGACCAGCGCAAAAGGCCCGTCCATTTCCTGTCACGACTACGCAGCGCACTTCAGGGTCTTCTGCGGCATCATCAAGAGCTTTCTGGAATGCTTTTCCCATGGCCTCGTCAAAGCTGTTAAAGACTTCAGGACGGTTGAGGGCAATGGTGCAAACTCCGTCCATTTGAGAAACGACAATCGACTGATTCATTGCGCGAATTTAGTGTGGCATTAGGATGAATGGAATCCGTTTTCCTGCGGATTCGATGAAATACCATCCGGCGGGCAGATGATGCAGGGAAATGTTCAGTGATGAGTTGGAAAGGGTTGGCTCCATCCACACATTTTGTCCGGCTGTGTTCAAGATGGCTAAGGATGCATTTAAGGGCAGTCCGACAAGCATGATTTCTCCGGTGGAGGGATTTGGGAAGATGCGCACCTGAGGTCCATAGAGGTCATTGATTGAGCTTGTCTCGGTCCATGTGAACGTTGCGCTTGCCTCGCATCCTTGTTCATCGACAACGGTTAGTGTAACAAAGTCTCCAGAAACCAAAAGGTCTAGGTTGGATTGGCATGGATTTTCGTCGTCCAAAAAGATCAGTGTATCACCGTCACAGAGGACCGCGTCAAATAAGGACCAAGTGGCCGTGGTCTCGCCTGAAGCGCCCGTCACATTTGCAATCGCATATTCATTTTCCATGACTTCTATGCTCACTTCAAGTTCGCAAGGCAAGCAACTCTCCAGCGGTTGTGGGCTTAACTCCCAGCTCCCCATGGGTTCAAGGTCGACGTTGGCAAAGGCGGGAAACATGGCTGGATATCGGCGTGCTTTGAACAGGATGTTGGCGTTCGTGCCGAGTTCTGTTCCTTGTTCAACAGCAACACCGTTTTGCAATGGAACTCGGTAATGCCAAGCCGTATCGCCTTCTGCATTCAATTCGAGGATTTCTCCTTGACGACCTGCCAAGATCAGGTTGTTTCCATTGGCCAGGCGCTCAAAGTTCGATAGTCCACTGCTGAAAAAGTCTGTGGGAACGGGAGCAGTCCAGGTCCAGTCAAAATCCACGGGCAAATAGGTGTTCTCTTCCATGGCGTATGCGCTGTCTGACTCCTGCCACGTGGGGGCAATGGTATGCACACTAGAAAACGGACCGATAGCCCCTGGATTGCGATTGTTGAATACACCGATTTTTCCGAAATCAGGGGAGTTTTGCAGGTAAGGTGCATCGAGCCAAATTCCACTGTGCTGATAGAACAACTTTTGGTCGTCAGAGGTCCCCTGTCCATATGCTTCAGGGTTTCCCCAGCGCCAGGCCAGTCCCATCTCTTCTTGATTCCGATCAATGATCCATAGTTCGTCAAAATTGGGGACGCTCAATAAGATTTGGTTGGTTTGAGGATTATAATCGATGCCATTCGCATGCAGCCAATCGGGTTCGACGTTTCCGATGAATCCGAAATTGATATTGATTCGTTCGGGATGATCGGCAACCACTCCGAAGTTGTTTTTGGTGGAGTCGAAATTTTGGATGAGGTGATCCCAAGCGCGCCATTCCCATGCGATGCTTGCACCGCCGCTTCCGTCCGGCTCGATTTCAATTAAGCGCTCACTCCACAGCGCACCTCCATCCAGGTTTTCTGGATTTCGTCCAGCTTCGACCGCCTCAAGTGAGTCCATTTTTTCCCATGCAATGGCCAGAACATTTCCATTGTTCATCAATGTGAAGTCATGGTGAAGCCGCCCGGTGCTGTCATTAAGCGTAAAACTCCAAATGGGGTCATTCTCCCAAGAGCGCATTTCGATGGTTTCTCCCCTTCCGCCGGCGATGATTGGTGAGTCCGAGTCTTCTGCTGGTCGGTGCGCCCAGACCATTCCGCCTGTAGGGGTCAACATCGCGCTATTGCCTGGCACACGATTTGCTTCATTTTCCCAAATATGAACCACCTCTCCACAACCATCAATCAATCGCGCATGCGGTTGGTTATGCGGGTAAATCAGAGTGAACCCTGGCGCATAAATTGCGGGGTCGTAGGCGATCGTTCCGACTGTGTTTTCCTGTGCTTTTGCGAAGGAAATCAGTCCAAAAATCATTGCAACTGATGTGATTCTAGCGTTGTGTTTGGGGAAAAGTGTTGTCATGATGGTTTTGATTCGAAGCGTTTGTTCCAAATGGATTTCTTTTTTGTTGATGTGATGAAGCTCGCATCAAGGGCCCAAGCATTGCAGTTTTCGAAGGATTTAAGGTCAATTCCGAAGGCTTTGCTCAGCAAATGGTATTCTTTGATAAGGCTGGTGCACATGATACCAGGGTCATCCGTATTGATTGTGACTTGAACGCCGGCATCCAGAAGCGATTTGAATGGATGTGTTCCAATGGAATTGCAAGCACCCGTCAGCACATTACTGGTCGGACATAATTCCAATGGAATTTTTCTTTTACGCAGTAGCGACATGACATCGGGGTCTTCGACGGCTTGCAGACCATGTCCAATTCGATCTGCTCCCATTTGCTCTATCGCGGTACGGATGTTGCGCGAGATTCCTGGAACATTCGGCTCCCCGGCGTGCACAGTGATGCCAAGCCCTTGGTTTTTTGCTTTGTGAAAGAGTGGAACGAAGGGCTCTGGATCAAAGTCTACCTCGTTGTCCGCCAAATCCAAACCAATGAACTGGTTCTCTGGCTGCAATGCGAAATCCACCCATTTTTTATTTTCTTCTACCGACTTTGTACGTTGTAAAATACAGATCAAACCCACTGCAATTGGGTACAATTGTTCTGCACGCTGCACGCCACGCAAGATGGCTTCCTGGAGTCGATCAGCTTTCATGTGGTGATGATGATCCAGCAGAAAACTGGGTGCATACCGAAGTTCAAGAATGCGCACATTGGAAAGCAAGTACATGTCTTCACATGCTTCGAAAGCAACCCGTTCCATCCAATCCTCTTGCTTGATAACGTTTCTGGTATTCAGGAACTTGTGGAGTACCGATTTCAGTTCGCCCATGGGCTCTTGAATCAAGAACGCCTCGGAAAACGCTTCATTCGTTGATAAGTTTAGTCCGCTGATGCCTGCAAACTCTCGCAACGTGCTCTGTCTGATCGCCAGCTCTAAATGACAATGCAGCTCCACTTTAGGCATTGACATGAGCTCCTGAGGTACAGGTGGTGATTTGAACATGTTTCAAAGGTAGTAGAGTTGAGGCCTTTGGTTGAGTACTTTTGTGACATGGCCAGTGCAATCAAAAATAAAAAAGCGTCGTACACGTATTTTTTGACGGATGAGTTTACCGCCGGCATGCAGTTGGTTGGTTCCGAAATCAAGTCGATTCGGCAGGGCAAGGCGAGTATAACAGAATCCTATGCACGGTTTTGGAATGGAGAGTTTTTCGTGTTCAACATGTACATCGCAGAATATCCCAATGCCGGTTACACGCCACATGAGGTGCGCAGACCAAGAAAGCTTCTGCTGCAAAAAACAGAGCTCAAAAAGTTGGAGAGGAAGTTGAAAGACACTGGAGTCACCGTAATTCCCACGTTGTGTTTCATCTCGGACAGTGGTTATGCCAAACTCAAAATTGCCATTGCAAAAGGAAAAAAATTGCACGACAAGCGCTCGAGCCTCAAGGATAAAGATATTTCGAGAGACATTGAGCGCATGCTCTGAACACGCTTAGGCAGGCACGATGCGGTAGGACTCCGTGAATGCCTCCCAATCCCATAAGAAGTGGTTCATGAGGCATTTAAGCTCTCTTTGGATGTTGGGTTCGGGTGTGTTCATGTCTCGGAAGTACGCATCTTGGTATTGATTCAGATGGTACTTGTAGAACACTGCGCGCGTCATGGCTGTGCCGAGATTCTTGGAAGGACGGTTAATTTGCTTCATGAACGCTCGGTATTGCTTTACTTTTCCTGCAAACGTTTCAGGTGCGATGTCCAAGGCCCGTGCAAACTTGCTACAGATTCTTTGGATGACTTGGCGATCCACTCCACTGTCGAAATGATTGGGAATCATTTGGATGTTGGCTGAGACGATGATCATCAGAAAGCGGCCATAATCTTCAGGGTCGAGTGCTGGCGATTGCTCGAATCCGGGGCAACCGTTCAGGAATGAGGAAACTTCAGGCCAGCCATTTTCGACGGTCTCAAAGGTCGTGTCCACAAAATATGTGGCGACTTGCTCCTCCGTGAGCTTCTTCTTCGTCATCCAACTGAATAGTCCTGCGTACCTCATCGTTGGGAATCAAATCTATCCGCTCTCAAGCTTGATTCATAGGGGGGGGCGAATTACGCTATCCACATTTTTTTCAACATATCTGATTCATTCCGGATGTATTTTTGCACTCATGTACGCCTCGCTTAAGCCCTTGATTTTTCGATTTC
>MDTC01145826.1_pt1 | contig 30348 bp, 27 predicted proteins | sample 811181 | NCBI WGS metagenome assembly MDTC01 (sample SAMN05326644, study PRJNA326480) | marine metagenome | isolation source: seawater | place: Pacific Ocean: North | collected 2011 | reverse complement strand
TAAATAGTTCAAAATATAATTCATGAAAAATGTATGAGGCATTATGCGTTGATCCTTTCACACTCCATGGTTTAAACTTTCCTGAATAGTGAACAAAATATATTTCATTTGATAGCTTATCAGTATTTAAAATTTCACTATAATCTTTTCCAATTAAATTAATTTTAAAATTTAAACCCTCGTCCAATTCAAAATAGTTACCATCGTAGTATTTATTTAGTATGTCTTGATCCCAATATATTGCTTCTTCCTTAATTTCATTAATCAGATTCGCTGATTTAGTTAAAAAATTATCTGCTCTTGTTTTTTTTAAATCTAGTAGCATCACTCCAGCATTAAAGTATTTATTTCCAGAAAGCTGAAGTCTTTTAAAGTCAGTATTATCCTCTGACTGATACTTTTCAGTTGAAAAAGAAACACTGAAATCTGAGAAATCAAGCTTTTCAAATGAATTAATAAGTATTGACACAGGATTATTTATGCAATATACATCAGCATCAAGATAGATAATCTTCTCTAAATTTTCTGGTAAGTATTTTGTACAAAATAATCGATAAAAAGTTGCCTCACTCACATGAGCATTTTCTAAATTATAAAAATTAAGATCTTTATTTTCAAATTTGTATATATTAAGAGATTCTAAATTTTTATGATTTTTAATCTTTGATGGAATATTAATTTTATCTTTTTGAGATTTATGAATTAAGTATATTTGAATTTTTATATCAACTTTTTCTAGTAATGAATACATTGATAAAAATCCCTGCACATTGTAGTTTTCATCGAAACAGTATAAAAAATTTAACATCAAAAATTTAATTTATATTTTAAGAAAGAGTTCATCTTTTTTTTCCCTGGGCCCTGAAAGTGAATGTTATAGATATATAAATCTTTATTGTGGTTTAAATCAAAAATCTTATTTTCAAAATTTTTATTATCTTTCAATACTTGAATTGATTTAGATTTCATTTTAAATTGATTTTGTATTTCATATCCTTCACCTGTGTTTATGTTGTTTATAAAGACATATTCTTTATGATTAATTTTATTAGGAATAAGTAAGTTTTGTACTTTTAATAAACCTAACTTATCTAATAAGTAAAACAACGTCATATCACAAATTCCTCCACCTCCATTTTCCTCATGAAATTTTATTTTTTTTTGAATTAGATAAAACATTTCTTTACTAATAAAAAGGTTATGATATAAATTTTCAAATTGTTTAAAAAAATTAGTATTTAATAAACCAGAATGTATGCTGGCTGACATGTTGAATTCATGCCAATTTTTACTTATACAATAAGCATTATCTTCTTTAAAAGTGTATTGGTTGATATCTTTTAAAAGAATATTGTCGCTATCTATATGAAAAATTTTATCAATTTTATACTGTTCTAAAAATTGTCCAAGGATAAATACTCTTAAGTACCAAAGCCAAACGCTTTTTTCGTTTACAGTGTTGTAGTTTATAAAATGATTTTTAAAGTAATCAATCTTTTCTTTTTTAATAATATCATCAGTATTTACAAACTCAACATTTGAAATTTTACTTAACTTTTCTAATGAGGGATCGCCAAGTAAAATTACATTATTATTTTCAGCAGTAATCTGGCAATTAATTTTCAAGTATGGTTTGTATCCTTGATGAAATATGACAACTGGAATATTGTTATTCATATACCTAAATTATCCTTCTAAATTTTTTTAGTACTATACCATCGTTGCGAAGTTTTTTTTCAAGATCTAAATTTGTGATAATTCCATTTGTATGAAATTTTTCATATTGTCCAACCCATCCATGTATGTCAAATGAATATAAATTAAGATTTTTATTTTTTAATGAAAGATCGTTATATATTTCAATTACAGCTTGTTTTAGATCAGGAAAATCAAGATCATCAAAATATAAAATAAAACTCTCTGACAAAGATCCCTTTATTAGATTGCTATATTCACTCATCACTCCTTCTTTTGTATGAAGTGCATCAGAAAAAATTATATCGAAACTTGTATTCGCAAAACTCTTAAATTCTTTAGTGTCTTTTTGATCAAGAAGATCGCCACAAAAGTAATAAAGATCATTTGATTTATATGTTGAGTTGAAAAATTTTGCATTAACTGTATCAAAAATATCGACAAAATTTGGGTTTATTGGATTATTATCAAACCCAAAGATTTTTGAGTTCGTGAACTGATTTGCAATCTGTAAATAATTTTTCATTACTGATACTCCTATTTCAAGATAATTTAATTTATCTTTTTTCAAATAATTAGATATAAAAATTAATAAGTCTGTATAAGTTGGATAAATATTTATAGGTTTGTCTAAATGGTTGTATAAATCTTTTGGAATTCCATAATCATTTACTGAGAATTGTTTTTTCGATAAAAATGAATCTATATTTTTTAAATATTTTCTATTTTGATTTATTATTTCTTCAAATTCTTTATTTCTATTTTTATATAAATAAATTGAGATATATTGATTAACTCTATTTATAAATATTGATATCTTATTTAACTTATATTTAATTTTTTCAATCATTTATGCTTTCCTGATTTTTCTAAAAAAATTATTTACTAAATAAATTCCTAAAATAACAAATGAAAAGACTATTCCAAAATTTAAGTCAATAATTCCATCATAGTTCCAGTGGTTTAAGGAAATCATAAATATAGAAATACTTGTAAAATGTAGCAACTGATTTAATTTGCTTTTATTTTGTATTAATAAAAAAACATTTAGCAAAATTAATAAATTACCAAGTGAATAATAGCTAAATCTTATTGGGGGATACCAACCAATTAATGAATAAAATAAATAAATTAATAACGTGAATTTAAGTAATTTTTCATATCCAATATTTTCCTTAAAAAGTCTTATAGGCTTTGAAATTAATACAAAAACTAGAGGAATTATTAAATAAATAAAAAGCTGCATGTTGTCCACTAAATAACAACCCAAAAAGTCTGGAATCTCCATACAGTGCCAACCACCTTCATACCTTTTTGAAGTTAGTAAATACAATGGAAGCCAGATAAATTGACCATAATGAGAAGAGTTTTCATCGTAAGGTAATTGATCTTGAAAAATAAAAATATATAAATTGTAAAAAACGAATGGAAGTAGAGCAATTATGAGCATTCTTAAAATATATGTAAAATCTTTAAGATTAAGCTTGAATACTTTTTCAATAAGTAAGATTAAAAACACTAAAGCGTATCCAACTATAAAAATTCTATGTACAAGGACCAACAAGCCTATAAGTAATGAAATTTTATAATTTATATGTTCTTTCTTTTTTGTTAACAAATAACTATTTAGGGTAATTATTAATAACGTCCAAAGTTGATTTGAGGGATCAAAAATACCCCATTTATTTAAAGGGCTTGCGCAAAGAACAAAAGAAATCAAAAAATATAAGAAAAAATTATTTGATAAGTCAATCTCGAATGCTTTTAAAAACATTATAGAAGAAAGAGTTATGACAAAAATATTTAGAAATACGACAGATAAATGTATTACAACATCAAAATCTTCGATTAAAGAAAATGTAACAAGATCAATAAAATTTGAAATAAAGTTATTAATTAATATGAATAAAGGTCTTCCCTGGTAAACGTATCCCTCAGAAAATAATGTTTGTAAATCTCTAATTGCTGAATAATAGGATTCTTGATCACAACTAATTGGATAGGATATATCCATACTAAAAAATTTATAATCTTTGATGCTGTTACAAATAAAATAATTTGGTTGAATGAATCTAAATACAAAATTAATTAGAAAAAGAATTCCAACATTTAGAAGATTTATTAAATAAAACTTAATATAAGTGTTGATATTCACTTAATTCAAATCGTTTAAATATTTTTTAACTTGACTAATTGAAAAGTTTGGAGAGCTATCCTTTAAATGTTTCTTCTCCCACATAACCGTCTCATTTACCATCTCATCAATTGATGTTTTTGGTTCCCAACCTAATGCATGTTTTGCTTTTGATGAATTTATTATAAGCTTGTCTACTTCTTTGAATTCTTCGTTTTTATCAATTTTTATATCAATGTTTGAAGCCCATATTTCAATAAACTTTCTAGCTAAATATTCAGCGTCATATTTGTTATTTGGCTCTGAATTAAGGTTATATATTTCAGATTTTCCTTCTGAATAATTTTCTTGAGCAACTAATAGATAGCCGTATATAGAGTCAAAAACATATTGCCAGGGCCGTATTGAGTGTGGTTTTCTTAGAACAAAATCTTTATTAGAAATTAATGACTCGATCAGATCGGTAGCTAATCTCTTTTCTGCTCTGTCTCCTCCTCCAATCACATTCCCCGATCTTACAACTGAAATTTTTAACTCATAACCTAATCTTGAAAAGGCTTCAATAACATTTTCTTGCCCAACCTTGCTTGAACTATAGAAATCTTTTCCTCCTAAAGGTGACTCTTCAACATTATCAAAATCAGAGTTCTTGTAAACTTTATCAGTCGTCGAAACTATTGCAGATTTTGTACTAGAACACTTTGATATTTCATTTAAAACTTGAAAAGTTCCAATTATATTTGAATTCAATGTATCTAAAGGATCTTGATAACCTTTATAAACCAAGCTTTGAGCTGCAAAATGAAATACTATATCTGGATTAATTTTTTTAATCTCTTTAAAGTTTTCAGTAAAATTTTCGCTCGATATATCGTTAAAAAATTCTTGAGAATAAATACTTTTTAAATTTGCTTTTTCATATATACCTTCAATAGTTTCTCTTGAAAGTCCGAAGATTTCACAATCTAAACTTTTTAAAAAAATACTTAACCAGGATCCTTTGAATCCTGTATGGCCAGTAATTAAAACTTTTTTATTTTTCCAAAAATCATAATTTATCAATTTACTAAACCACTTTCCATAGCTTTTTCTAAAATTTCAAGTTCTCTAATTGTGTCACAAGGTTGCCAAAATCCTTCATGTTTGAATGCAGAGAGTTCTTTCTCTGTAGCAAGGAATTCTAGAGGCTTTCTTTCTAATACATCTTCTGGACCAGTAAGATAGTTTAGAATTTCTCTTTTAAATACAAAAAAACCACCATTTATCCACCCACTAGAAGTGTTGTCTTTTTCTCCAAAGTTTGTAACCAAATTATTATCAATTTCTAAACTTCCAAATCTTGCAGGAGGTCTTACTGCTGTTACTGTAGCAATTGTTTTTTGCTCAATAAAGAATTGGGTTAATTTATCTAATTGAATATTTGCAATCCCATCTCCATAAGTTAAATAAAAACTTTCTTCATTTAGATATTCCGCTCCTATTTTTAATCTTCCACCTGTCATAGTTTCCAAGCCTGTATCTAAAACTGATATTTTGGTATTTTGATTATCTTCAAATATATCTTCCGTTTTAGATACTCTTTTTGAACTTGACTCATAATGTTCAATTATTTTTTCCTTTTTGTAACCTGCAAGTATCACAATATTTTTGATATTAAATTTTGAATAGATTGAAATTATATGATCTAATAATGGTTTTCCATTTGCCAAAATCATCGGTTTTGGAATTTTATCAGTATATTCAGCAAATCTAGTTCCTTTGCCGCCAGCCAATATCATCACAGAATTGAACATATAAACAATATGTTAATTATATGAATTTAATAATGGAGAAATTTAATATACAATAGTTATAAATTGCAAAATATTTTAATCACAGGTGGTAGTAGCTTTTTAGGTTCAAAAACCATAGATTATTTTAAAAATTTTTCTTTTTATGGACTAGAGCATAAATCAAAACTTAAAAAAAAGAAAAATTTAGTTACATTTCAAAGTACTGATTTTGAAAAAATTATTCCAAAATATAAAATTGATACTATTTTTCATTTTGCTACTAATTCAGTGAGAAATGATGATAGTAATAGAGAAGATATTTATCGAACTAATGTATTACTTGGTGAGAAATTATTACAAGCATGCACAAGCTCCAATGTTAAACTTTTCATTTCAAGTGGATCCTATTCTCAAGAAATATTTGAAACTTCACCAAATTACTACGTTGAAAGTAAAAAAATTTTTGAGAACTTACTAATTTCATATAGTAAAAAAAATAAATTAAGAATTGTGAATTACTTACTTGGAGATGTTTATGGAAAAGATGATTTTAGAAATGATAAATTAATAAATTTTTTACTTCAAAATGAACACAAAAAAGAAATAACATTTAAATCAAATGGACTTGGTGCATTTGCTCCAATACATATAAATGATATTTTAAATATAATGGAAAATGAAATAAGCTTAGATAACAGTAGTAGACAATATTACAGTCGAAAAATTTTAGCTACAGATGTTATGACTGTAAAAGAATTTGTAAAAATGTACAAATCTACAAGAAAAAAATCATTTATTGAAAAGTATGATGATAAAAAAAATCCTTACAGTAATTTCAAAAATATTAATAGAAAAGACTTAGTTTTTATAACAACTCCTCAAGAGGGCATTGAAAATTTATAAATTAAAAAACTTTTTTAAATATTTATAGCTTTCATTAATTGAGATTTTTGGGGTAAAGTTGCTAACTTCTTCAATGTTTTTATATTCTTTATCAAATATTCCTCTTAATTTTGTTGCAAAAACTCTGTGTGAAATTATTTCTTTTTGATGATCACTAAGAGTTGTGGAATCATGTTTAATCATTAGAGCTAATGATCTTAAGTAGCAATGACTTAATATTTTTGGATTATTTACTAAAGAAATTGAATCATCTCCACCATAAAAATTAAATAATGTTTTATTGATGAAATATGTATCAAGATCATTAAAGACACTAAAAAAATTCATAACTAAATCATTTCCCATGAGTTTTTTTGTACAGATATTATTCTTTTGACCAAAAATTATTGCTTCTTCTATATATTTCGATTTCATAATTGATGCTGTTGGAGATACAGGAAAGACTGGTGCAAGTTGAAGAACATGATTAATTACATCAGTTCTTGTAATTTTTTTTGTTTCGTTTTTGTAATAGTCCATTATTGGATTTTGAAAATTGTCTTTGAGATAAATATTACAGTTATAAATCAAAGTATTGGCTTCATATTTCTCTAAATCATCAAACATTATTTTTAATGCATCTTTTTCCATCCAATCATCATCTTGAAGCCATTTTGAATATTTTGTATCAATATATTCTAAAGTTTTCATCCAATTTTCTATAGGCTCTAGATTTTTATTATTATTTAAAAAAGTTAGCTCAAAATTTTTATTTTTGTTTTTCCAATTCTCAATTACATCTAAAGTCTCATCTGATGAATTATTATTTGAAACAACACAGTGTATTGATCCTTCAAAAATTTGTTCCGAAACTGATTTAAGACATTTGTCTAAAAGCTTAGCTCTATTGTAGGTAGGTATAAGAAGAGTTATTTCGCGTTGCATTTTTTACCATTAGCTTATATTCACCATAATATCTTTCTTTAAACGCATTGTAATAATCGTTTAAATTTCTTTTTATTGCATGTTTTAAACCAAATAAATCATAACCAAACTGATCGTAACTTAGGTTCTTTAATAAAGACTGAAAATATTTTGGATGATCTTCAATTTTTAATTTGAAAATATGTTTTTTATATCTGGATTCAATCATCTCAAACCATGCTTTAAAAGCTAATTCTGGAGTGTCTCCTCCTCTTTCTCCATAGTCTTTAAAATAGTTGTACCATGCCCTAGCAAATCTAGCTCTATCTTCAGCTATAACTTCGCTGGATTTGAAAGATGAATCATAGTTCCAAAAAGGAATGTTGACTATTGGAATATTGTTCGAATCTAGCAAAACTCCATTGAGTGTTGGGTCACACATATCTCCTCCACCATTAAGTTTTATATCAGGGTAATTTTTTTTGTTTAAAATAAAGGACATTCTTGACTTTAAGTGATATCTATCAGGTGTAAATATTTGATACTTTCTTAATGATATAGCAGGATAATCTTGATATCTCCGTAGAGCATTTTTTATATTATCGAAATCGTTTTCATGAAAGATTGTATCAATATCCATTTTTATAACCCAATCACCATTAGATTTATCAAAACCCTCTTGAAAAACTTTACCTATGTAATCAAATGAAAATTCTTGTTTCCACTGTTTACCAACAACAATAACTTCATCAGCAAAATCGTTATAGCAGTTTAATGCTTCTTTCCATGGATCCATTCTTTTTTCTGGATCTGTATATGAAGTAAAAATGGAAATATTCACTTTATACCTTTGTAAACTCGGCAAAGATAATTAACTTTAATATTCTAATTGCATTAATTCTTGATTTATTTTTTGAGAGTTTTCTCAATATATCTAAATTATTTTCCAAGTGTTGATTATTTTGAGTCAAGTGTTGTTTAATTTTATCTAAGTTACTAAAAATAAAGCTTTCGAGATTAAAAACGAAACCCATTTTTCTTCTATTAATAAAATCATCATTAAAGTCATCACTCAAATACTTTTTAAGCAATAACTTTTGATTGGTTGTATCAAAATAATTAGTATCATGACTCATTACATACTCAATTAGTCTATGGTCTACAAAAGGTGATCGGACTTCTAATGAGTTTGCCATAGATGTTCTGTCAACTTTTAGCATCATCATTTCTGGAAGATAAAAATTATAATCTGTTGCCAGTAATGATTTGTATTCATCTTCTAGATTAACAAATATTTCATTTTTGAATTCACTGTAATCATCTATTCCAATAATTGACATTAATTTTCTATCTTCAAAAAAAGAAGCATAACGATCAGAAATCGAACGCTTGTTTTTTAAAAAATGATTTCCAGTTCCTAGAAATGATGGATAAAAAGAATATATATTTGAATATAAACTTTTGAACATATTTGGCTCATTTAAAGACAAAGAAGTTCTTATATATCCACCGAGTAATTCATCTCCACCATCACCTGAAATTGCAACCTTATATTCTTTTGATATTGATCGACTCAGCATGTATGAAGGAATAATTGACGGATCACAATAAGGTTCATCAAAAACATTTATAACTTCGAGTAAAGTTTCAAAATCCAGATTCAAATCTAATTTTTCTTGAATGTGATTAGTTTGATATTTTTCCTTTACACTCTCAATCCATAAACTTTCATCATATTTTTTATCACTATAAATTGCAGAAAAAGTATTTATATCTTTATTATTATCGAACAGATTCTTAATAATTGATGAAGAATCTAGTCCCCCTGATAAAAAATTTGCAACTGGCACATCTGACTCAAGTCTGTAATTTACCGAACTTGAAAATAATTCATAAAACTCATCATCAATAAATATTTTTTCGTCAATTTTTCCAATTGGAGACCAATAAATATAGTTTTGAGCTTGAAAATTTTCTTTCAAATTAAATGAAATTATTTCACCTGGTTTTAGTTTATAAATATTTTTATATATTGTATTTGGAGATTTTATAACTCCATAATTAAAAAAATTACCAATTTCTTTATCATTCACTTGTTTCTCATTCGATAAATCTGCAACAGATATTAAGTTTGATCCAAAAATTAAACTCCTTTCGGAAAGATTAAAGAATAATGGTTTTTGTCCCACACGGTCTCTAATTAAGTGTATTTTCTTATTTTTAATTTCATAAAATACTATTGCGAACTGACCAATAATTTCGTTAACAAAATCAAGTCCAAAGTAAGACAAACCTTTTAGAAGAACCTCTGTATCTGAATTTTTTGAATTGAAATCAATACCTTTTCTTAAGAGAATTTCTTTTAATTCTTTATAGTTATATATTTCACCGTTAAACATAATCAAATTTTCTTTATTTTTAGTGAGCATTGGCTGTGAAGCAGTGTTTGTTAAATCAATTATTGAGAGCCTGTTAAATACAAAAGAAAAAAAAGTATCATCTGTTTCTAGGATGTTTTGATCCAAAAATTTAGTCTCGTCTGGTCCTCTGCAGACAATTCTATTATTTGCATTTTTGAGATTTTCATCTGAGAAACTATCTAAAGAAATTTTGCCTAGAAAGCCACACATGTTTTTATTGTATACCTTATAAAATACAATTTTTGAATTAAAGTATGTATTTGGAGATAAAATGAAAAGCTCTGATATAACTTATGTATTCGGGACTGGAAGAATCGATAAATTAGAGAATAAAGACTTTACAGCAGAATTTTTTTATGGATATAACCATTTTAAGTTAAAAAATTTAAATGTTCAGATTATTGAAATGGATGAATCAAAGAAGAATAAAAAATTTTCATCAAAAATATTATTTTTTTTAGATAAAGTTATAAATAAATTGTCAAAACTTCCTTTCTATATGAATGAGATTATCTCTTTTGAAAATATTAGAAAGTTATCAAGTTCTAGAAATATAATATTCACTAACGACAGAATTGGAATTTCTTTATTGCCTATAATGATCTTTCTAAAATTATTTAACAAAATAAACACTGTTGTAATTGTTATGGGTATGCTTAATAATTCTGGAAATAGTGGAATAATCAAGTTTTTTAGAAATTTGATTCTTAAATTGTTTATTAAAATTAATGACAAGTTTATTTTCTTAGGCATTGGAGAATTTCAAGATGCCAAAAAAAATTATAAACATAATAATAAATTTGTTTTCTTTCCTTTCTGTATTGATTCAGCCTTTTGGAAGAGTGAGGATGAATATAAACCATCAAAAAGAAATAAAATTTTGTTTATCGGAAATGATGGAAATAGGGAATTTGAAAAAGCCATAGAAATAGCCAAATTAATGAAGAATAGAGAATTTTTATTTGTCTCATCTAATAAAGAAATAAATTCTGTGGAATTAGAAAATGTAGAAGTAATCTCAGGAAACTGGAATAAGTCTTTATTAACCGACATTGAAGTAAGAGATATTTACAAAAGATCTTTAATTACAATATTACCACTTAAAAATACACTTCAACCATCAGGGCAAAGTGTTACTCTTCAGTCAATGTCTTGCGGAGTACCAGTAATAATCTCAAACACAATAGGTTTCTGGGATTCAGACAATTTTAAAAACAATATTCATCTAATTAAAATAGAAGATAATAGTATTGATAGCTGGGTATCTAAATTAAATAAAATATTAGATAATGAAGAATTATTAAATAAAATTTCTCAAAATGGAGTTGAATTAATCGAAAAAAAATACGATATAAATAAATTTAATGAGTACCTCGAAAAAACAATAATAATAGATAGATAGGAATTTTATGAAAGTAATAGTTTTTGGAAGTAATGGATTGGTTGGATCATCGATTAGTAGAGTTTTAGAAACCTCTAACAAAGTAGATGAATTAGTAAAAAGTAACAGGTTAGAACTAGATTTATTTAAAAATGATGATGTTCAACAATTTGTTAAAGACCAAAAACCAAATGTAATTATTAATGCTGCAGCAAAAGTTGGCGGCATACATGCAAATAATACAAAAAGAACAGAATTTATCTTAGAAAATTTAAAAATAAATATGAATATTTTAGAAAGTTGTCTGCAGATGCCAGACATAAAAATTATCAATCTAGGTAGCAGCTGTATTTACCCATTGAACGCTAAAAATCCTATAAGCGAATCTGAGTTTATGAATGGTAAACTTGAACCAACAAATTCTCCTTATGCAATGGCAAAGCTATCAGCTATTGAAATAGGAAGAAGTATGTCAAAACAATTTGGACATCAGATTTTAAATTTAATGCCAACAAATTTATATGGGCCGAATGATTATTTTTCCGATCTAGATAGTCATGTAATACCTGCTTTAATTCATAGAATGCAAAAAACAATTGAAAAAGGTAAGAAAGAATTTAAAGTTTGGGGATCAGGGTCTCCTTTAAGAGAATTTCTTTATGTTGACGATTTATCTAATTTTATAAATTTCATTATTGATAAAGAAATTAAAGATGACTTGATCAATGTCGGAAGTGGACAAGAAATCTCAATTAAAGATCTTGCGATGCTTATTAAAGAATTAATGAATTTTAAGGGAGATATTATTTTTGATTCAAGTAAACCCGATGGGAATCCAAGAAAGTTATTAGATTCAAGTTTATTGAGTAAATTAGGTTGGAATGAATTTACAGATCTTAAAAGTGGTCTTGAAAGCACTATTCATTGGTATAAATCGAACCCCAAGTCAAATAGAATTAAAATTAATTAGTAGTCGGATTTTCCCATGTAGGTTTTATTAAACCATTGTCTAACAACATTTTTTCTTTTGTTGCAATCTCAATATCATTTTCTACCATCAGCTTTATTAGTTCATCAAAACTAGTTGAGGATTTCCAATTTAGTAAATCATTTGCTTTAGATGGATCTCCAAGTAAATAATTTACTTCGTTAGGTCGTAAATACCTCTCAGACGTTTCAATATGATCTTCGTAATTTTTATCAATGATATTAAATGCTTTCTTTGCAAAGTCTTCAACTGAATATGCAATTCCAGTTGCTATCACCCAGTCTTCAGCCTTAGAATAATCTAAAATTTTGTACATTCCATCTACATAGTCTCCTGCAAATCCCCAGTCTCTTTTTGCATCAAGATTTCCCAGAGTAAGTTTTGATTGTAAACCCATATGGATTCTTCCTACAGCACGAGATATCTTACGAGTAACAAAAGTTTCACCCCTAAACGGAGATTCATGATTGAACAATATTCCGCTTGCACAGAACATTCCATAAGATTCTCTGTAGACCTTTGTTAAGTCATGAGAGAAGACTTTTGCTGCTGCATATGGGCTTTTAGGGTCAAACTTTGATTCCTCATTTAATTTTTCTTCAGATTTTCCGCCATACATTTCAGATGATGAAGCTTGATAAAATTTTATATCTTTATTTATATTCTTTATAGCTTCAAGAATATTTAAAGTCCCAATAGTTCCAACTTTAATTGTAAATTCTGGAATTTTAAATGAAACTGCAACATGTGACTGAGCTGCTAAATTAAATATTTTTTCTGGTTCTATATATGCTATGAGATTATTTAAAGACGAGGAGTCCAACAAATCAGAATAATGAAGATGAAATTGGCCTGTAGATTTATATTCTGATAAAAAGCCATCAATCCTATCAGTATTAATTGATGAAGATCTTCTTACAGTTCCATGAACTTCATATCCTTTATCTAACAATAGTTTTGAAAGATAATATCCATCTTGACCCGTAATACCAGTTATTAATATTTTTTTCATTTAACCTTTCATAATTATAAGTGTTTTATTGTAAATAAATAGAGTCTTCATTGAAAAAATACCCTAAAAATGAATAGTATATGAACGGAAACCTAACTGATTCCATGCTTGTATCAAAAAAGGATACGACAAAAATAGGTACCATATACTTTAAAATTTTGTAATTCTTAAATTTTCTAAAATAATAAAAGACTATATAACAATGAAAAAAACAAATTATAAGAAGCTGGGAAAGTCCGCCTCTAGCAAAAATGTTAAAGAAGTAATTATGAACATTTTCATTTTTTCCATCAGACCCTCTTCTTTCTTTATCATCCATTGCAGGAATTATTTCATTGTAACCATATCCAAATAAAATATTTTTTGACTCGCTTAAATCTTCAATAATATCCTGCCAAATTTGTAAGCGCCAATTTGCAGTTACATCTTGAGAATACAACCTTCCATTATCAACATAAAATGAAAAGAGTGCTTCAGTAGTGTTCCGTTCCTCGACTATTGCGGTAAGGCTATCTACAACATCCAAACTAACAACTAGTTCGTTGGATTCACCAGGTATTTTTTCAAATATAAAGTTTCCATAAATATAAAAGGTTGATGAAAAAAATAAAAATACTGAACTAAGTAAAATAAATAATTTCTTTATCGAAAATTTAGTAAATATAATTTTTGTCGAATTAAATTGCAAAAGAAAAAATACTATTACAGCCAAAAAAGCACCTTTGCTTGCATATAGAAAGTATGGTAAAAAAATTGAAAATGAAAATAAAAAAATTGTTATGTAATTCAACGAATTAGATAAAGAATTCTGCAAGATTAACAAAGAAAGTACAAAAACTAAAAGTACATCGCCTGCTTTCAAGAATTCAAATTTATCTGAAAAGTCTATAAAAAAATTTTGAATAAATTCTGGATAAAATGTTGTTTGGAAAATAAAAATAATTGGTAGAAAAGCAAAGAATAAATAAAAAAATTGGGATTCATAATTTATTTTTGAAAATATAAATGTTCCAACATATAAAGAAACAATTATCCATATATATGAACTAGATTTAAAAATATATGTACTTCTATTTATTGGAAAATTTAGAAGTAATTGTAAAAAAAATGTAATGATGATCAATTTATGAATAAGGTGAATTCCTTTTCCTATAAAATATTTCTCATATCCCTCAAATTTCGAGAAAATAAAAATAAATGAAAGAAGTAAACATAGAGCAGTAACCCACTCTCCAACACGAAAATTCAGAATTTCTAAACCAGAAAAGGATCTTCCAAATAATATAAAGCAGGAAATAAAAATAAAGTAGATAATTTTACTTTTAGTAATGATATTTTGAATCATTTGAACATACTTTTGATTTTAAATTTAAAATTTATATAGAGTCTTTTCATTAAATTTAGATTTGGTATTGAGCGTTTTTTAAATATTTCACTTCTTGACTTATTATAAAAGCTAAATAACTCTAAAAATTCTTTTGACATAACTTTCGAATCATTCGGATAATATTGCATCATTTCATAATATTCCGATGAATTTTCCATAAATAAAGCTAATTTATCTTCAAGGTTATCAATCGTGTATTTAATTCCGAAGTTTTTACAATATTCAGATGTTCCACCACTATCAATATATAAAATTGGCAAACCACATTGTGCAGCTTCTATATGATGATTTCCAGATGGTTCAAATAATGAACCTGTTATATAAATATGATTTTTCTTTAATTCATCACCAAGCTCTTTCCCGTAAAGGGGTTTAATAACTTTTGAATCTCTAAATGTATAATTTTTAGGTAAATTTCCAATGAACGTAAATTCAATCATATTTTTCCAGGGTTCTTTTGAAATTAATTTATCTATATATTCATAAACATCATAGCCTTTATTTTTGTTTGTCCCCCAATGATGAGTTACAATTCTTAATTTTTCATTTTTGTTCCAGATTTCTAAATTATTAGAGTTAAAAAATTCTCTATTTGCACCGGCCTTAATTGTGTGTAGATTGTCTTTCTTAATTCCTTTTTTAATAAATAAATCTTTTAGCCATTCACTTACAAAAATGGTTACATCAGCAACTCGATTTGACTCGATTAAATATTCATTCATGTAATCTGTATTTTTTCTTTCATCACATTCATTTATTCTATGAAAGACAACTGTATTACTATTTATTGCACTGATATACTCACTGATATCTTTATGATTAAAGCTGGAGGTTTCAGACAATTTTCTTGGTTCAGTCAAAAGGATAATGTCAATATCTTTATCAATAAGTTTAAAGACAACTGAATGACCACACTCAATCAAGTATGATGACAAATTCTTAGCAAAAGCATTTCCCCCACCCCAAGGTCCGTCCTTAATGTTCGTTCCAATTGCAATTTTCATGAAATATCCTGAAACATTCTTTTGAATTTTTCAAATCCTGCAGGAATATTAAATTTTATAGCATTTTTATATGCAACCTCTGTATTTGGTCTGGCTTTTTCATAAGTTCCCATATCAAATATTGACTCAGCTGCCAATATTTTTTTGGCTATTCCAACATCAGTAGAAATAATAGGTGTTCTTGAAAGTGCACATTCAAAAATAGCCTGGGGTCCACCTTCAATTCTTGAACTGACAATGTACAAATCTAAACAGTTGTAAAGTTCGTTTAATTCTTCAAAAGAAGCTTTTTCATGATAAGCATAACTTATGTTGTATTTTTCTAGGAAACTAATAATGTATTGTCGCCTGTAACCAGCAAGCAGAACAAAAATATCATTATTTTTGTGCAATTTTTTTGCTATTTCAATAAACCTATCCGGTCCTTTTGAGAGTTTTGGAGTAATTTGATCTTTACCTTCAGTGTCTCTTTGAAAGGATCCTAAAATATATTTGTTTTGAGGAATTTTATATTTTTTCTTTAAACTAATTGAATCTGGTATATTGAACCATAATTTACTATTTACCCAAAATGGAAAGTTATATATATTTTTAGTTGTTAGAGAATCTAATTGAGTAAATGATTTATCTGAGATTGTATGGTAATAATCAACATATTTATCAAGTTTATAAAAATTTCGCTTTTCTCTACCTTTAAATTTATCAAAATCAATATGATGAATAGTACATAACACTTTTTTTTCTTTTAAATATTTTCTTGAAATATTTTTCCAAGACCAAGGTGAAATGACCCATATAATATCTGCGACTTTTAAATTATTTGTAATTAATTCTGGATTATGAACTGAAAATTCTTTTTTCAGCCTATCTACAATCCAGTCTTCTTTTGCATCATTTATAAATATTTTCATATTATTTGCTTTGGTTTAATTCCTTTTCTTGCACAATAAGCATAATATTTCTGTTCCTTCTTCTTGTTTGTTGAAATATTGTCAAAAAAATTAGATTCATATAAAACATTCTTCATTATTTTTAATTTAAATCCAGATTTAATTAAATCAAAAGCAAGTTTGTAGTCTTGACTATAGATGAACTCCTCATCATAGCCTCCAATGTTTTCAACTATACTTTTTTTAGCAAACAATGTTCCGTGTATTAGAGGATTTTTAAATCTTAGAACAAAAGGTAAAGGAAAATAATAAGAAAAGTTAGGAATAATCTTTTGTGTGTCATTTCTTATTGATCTTGAATAGACAACATCAATATTTTTATTTTTCAAGAAATTTAATTGTTTTTCTAGCCTTGTTTCTTTACTCGAGTCATCTGAATCCTGCCTTGCTAAATATTTCCCTTTACTTTCTTTTATTAATATATTTAAAGATTTTGTTAATCCTAAGTTTTTCTGATTTTTAAATAATTTAACTCTATTATCTTCCTTTGATATACGTAAACATATTTTATATGTAGAGTCTGTAGATCCATCATCAATAACAAGAAGTTCAAGATGTTTATAACTTTGCCCAAGAATACTATAAACTGCTTTCTCAATATCATTTTCTCCGTTAAACACTGGGAGTAAGACACTAATTAAACTTTCATTCATAGCATTTTAATTTGAAATAATTTCTTCGAATTTTTTATATAAAGTTTCCTCTTTTAATAATCCTAAAATGTAATCTTTGTTATTTAAAGCAACATTTGATAAGTTTTTGTTTTCATAAAATTCAAGCATTTTCTTATGAAAGTCCTCTTTGTTTCCTTGTTCAAACATAAATGGATAATTTGGTGGAAAAAAGCTAGGAATCGAACCAGTTTCAGGAAAAATAGAGGGAACAGACAACATAGATGCTTCACATAAGACCGTAGGCTGTCCTTCATACATTTTTGTAAAAGTTAAAACACCTTTCGCGTTTGCAATAATATTTAATGTCTCTTCTCGATTTTTTTGTCCTGAGAAAATGATATTTTTGAAATTATATTTATGTTTGAGTTCATTTAATTGAGGTCCGTCACCAATAACGTACAGTTTCAAATTTTTAAATTTACATTCAAGAAATACTTCAATCAGTTCTTTAACTCCCTTTTCTGGTGATACCCTGCCTGCATAAACAAAATAATCAGATGAATTCTTTTGTTTCTCTATTGTTACTTTTTTTAAGTAATTATGAAAGATTTGAATATTACTAGTATCTAAACCTAATTTAATAAGCCTATTTTTCTGAAAGGGACCTAAGGCTAAAACGATTGTTTTACAGATTATCAAATCTGATAATAATTTTTTTGAATGTCTTATAACAAAAAAAGATTTCAGATATGAGTCTAGAAATGTTTTATTAAATAATTGATATTTTTTTCTTTTTTGACCACAACCATTACAAAATTGATATTTGTCTATATGATTCTTTACAAAATATGAATTACAACAATTTAATCTTGAATTATGAATTTTAATTATTGTCTTAATTCCTTTTTTATTTAAAAAACGAATTATTGCACTAGAACCCTCAAACCATGTGTTATGTAAATAACAAATATCAGGATTAAAAGATTCAATTTTCTTATTAAGTTTTCTTAGAGAGACAGGATTGTAATTAAGAATTAAAAATAAAGACTGTAAAAACTTTTTCTTAAATTTATTTGAAAAGATAAGGCTTTCCACATTATAAAATTTACTCAGAAATTTTATCTCTTCGTCAACAGCTATATCTTCACCACCTCTTTCTCTATATTGTGTATGAATTACCAATATCTTTTTAGTGTGAATTTTGTTCATCTATTTACATTTTATTATCCAAATATTTAAGTTATCATAATTTTTATGCATGTTGCTCTTTTCTTCACATATGACTATTCACTCAAATTATGGAATAGTTCAGGGATTTTAGAAAGAGAGTTAATTTATTACAAAAAACTTTTAAATTATGATAACAATCTAAAAATTACATTTGTAACTTATGGTGACCAAAGTGATTTTGATTACCAACCAAGTTTACAAAATTTATCAATTCTTCCTGTATATTCAATAGTTAAAAAAAGTAATGCAAAATTGATAAATTATATAAAATCATTCTTTATTCCTTTTCTAATTAATAAAAAAATTCAAGATGTTGATGTAATCAAACAATATCAACTTCAAGGAGCGTGGGTTTCAATTTTATATAAGTATTTAATAAAAAAACCACTGATTTTAAGAACCGGTTATGATATGTATTCATTTAGTCTTAAAGAAGAAAAGTCTTTGTTTAAATCATTTTTATACAAATCATTAACTAGGTTTAGTTTAAAATTATCAGATTTGTATACAGTATCAACAAAAAGTGATTTAGATTTTTTAGCTGATAATTTCAAGTTTGATTTGTCAAAGATAAAAGTTAGACCTAACTGGATAATTTTAAGTAAGAATAAAAGTATTTTAGAAAGAAATGAATTGAAAATACTTTCTGTTGGAAGATTGGAGGAACAAAAAAACTATCGAGAACTGATATTAACATTCAAAAATAGTGAATTTGAAATTGATATATATGGAGAAGGTTCTCAAAAAGAAGAACTAATTGAGCTAAGTCGTTTAAATCAAGTAAAAGTAAATTTCAAAGGTCAAATTAATTACTCTTCATTACAAGAAATTTATGAGGATTATAGATATTATGTAAGTTTTTCTAAATTTGAAGGAAATCCAAAATCTATCCTTGAAGCACAGAGTAAAGGTTGTGTTGTTGTGTCTCTTAAGGATAAAAATATAGAGGAAATAATTCAAAATTATGAAAATGGTTTAATCATCGAAAAGCCAAGTCAAATGAAGAAAGTTTTAAAACAATTAAATGTTGAAACAGAAAAACTTAAAATTTTATCGGAAAATGCAACTTACTCTACAAGAGAAAAAAATGATATTGATAAAATAGTAGATATTGATTTTCAAGATATTAATAGTTTATGAAGATTTGATTATCTTACGTTTTTCATCATGTAATTCAATTTTTAAATGATAGTCATATTTTGTATAATCTAGAATATTATGAGTTATATTAATAACTGTAATCTCCATATTATTAATTACATTTAAAATTGTTTCTTTTGTAAGTTTATCAACATTAGATAGTGCCTCATCTAAAAGTAGTATGTCTAGATTATTTAATAATGCTCGAATGAAAGCAATTTTTTGCATCTGTCCTGTTGATAATGTTTTATTAGAAACTTGACTGTCTAATATATTTTCCTTTGTTTCATTAAATACTTTAAATTGGTCAATTAATTGAATTAAATTGTTGTCGCTTACTTTAGATGGATTATTATTTCCATAAAGCAAATTTTCCTTTAAAGTATCGTTTATTATCATCGGATTTGCACCTACATATCCGTAGTTTGCAGAAAAAGAAATCACCTTTCCTTTCATCGGATAATATATTCCTGATAATAATCCCAACAATGTACTCTTGCCTGAACCATTTGGTCCTGTTATAACAGTGTGTTTATTACGTTTAATGTTGAGGTTTAAATTTTCAAAAATATATGTATCTGAATTGAAGTAACAGAAATCTACATCCTCAAATTTAATTGCATTTTCATTTTCCAAATTACTATTAATTTCAAAATTATTTTTTTGGAAATTTGCTCTATTTTCTTTCAAATAAAATAATTTTTCTAAGTAGACATGATATGCAGATACAAGATGTAAGTTGCTATTTAACGTTCCTAATGATTGAAAAAGTCTTAATGCAACTCCAATAAAATCAAGGGTGACAAATTTTACAATATCTACAAATACAATTAATATTCCAAGACTAAAAAGTGTTAAAAAGTTTGGTATTAATGCATTGATAGTGCCTAACTTTACATTTTCTAAAGTTGATCCATAATATATTTTCAAATCATTTCTAAAATTTTTTAATTCTTTATTTGCGAGATTTAAGATCTTAATTAGATGAAGATTATCAACAATCTTCTCAATGTCAGAGCTAATATCCTGACTGGATTCATATGTTTTGTGTGAAACTTGTCTTCCTCTTCTAACAATGAATAAAGTAGGAATATAAAGTATTAATGCACCGAAGAAAAGATACATTAAATTTTGCAGATCAGTAAAAATTAGATAAAAAGAGTAAGCAAATACTTGAAGAAAACTACTCATAAAAGTAGCTAAGGTTCCATAAAAACTTGCAACTTGTCCAGAGATTGTATTGATATAAAAATATGCGTCCGATGAAGAATAGTTTCCTTGATCAAAAATTTCGTCTAATAGATCATCCCTTAAATTTTCTTCGATTTCTAATCTTAATTTCGAAATGTTTACCTTTTCAAAGTAAATTGATAAAAATCTAATACCGATAATTACAACGAGGTACATGTTGTTATCAAAAATAGTGTTAATTAAACTATTATTTATTCCAACATCTTCTGTAAAAATATTTGTAAAAGAAAGAATTATTAATATATCCATTAATACAATAATGTTTGATATTAAAGCAATTGAAAATATTCTTAATTTCTTATTTTTAGTTTTAGTTAATTTGGAAACTTTAAATAAATCGTCTAAAAATATTTTAATTTTTTCAATCATTTAATTATATTAATATCTGTCCACTGTGAATTATATGAACGAAAAATACTTAACGATTATTTTTATTTGATCTTTGTTTATTAAGTAATTTACTACTCTTATCCAACACGTCCATAACTTGAAATGCATCATAAATTGAATTTATGTAGGTTTTACTGTATTTTGCTTTAATTATCTCAATAAAGTAACTAGCTTGATTCTTTAATGGCTCAGAATCTTCGTATTTTACAACATAATCTTTGTGAGAATCAATATTTGGAAAATTTGTAATTGTAGTTTTATAAATTTTTAGTTTATCTTTATCATCTGAATCAGAAAAGGAAAGAGTGCCTTCTGTTCCAACAACAATAAATCTTTGTTCTTTAAACGGATGAAACCAAGAGGCAAAGATATGTGCATTTATTCCATTTTTGTACTGATATAGTGATAGAGTTGCATCTTCATTATTTTTTTTCAATATATCAGTACCTTGGATTGAAATGTTTTTAATATCTGATTTTGCAAAGCTATTCATTAATGAAATATCGTGCGGTGCAAAAGACCATAAGACATTTTCATTAACTCTCAAACGTCCCATGTTTAATCTGTTGCTATATATCCATTTAATATTTCCGATTTCTTTATTCTTAATTATTTCCTGCATTTTCATTATTGCTGGGTGGAAATGAAGTTGATGACCAACCATTACCTTTTTTTTATATTTTTCAGATAATTTTATAAGATTTTTGCAATCTTTTATTTCTAATACAATTGGCTTTTCAATCAGTAAATGTGTACTTGAAATAATTTTTTTTGCTAAATCAAAGTGGGTATGAGCAGGTGTAGCGAGAACTACCCCGTCTGATTCGTTTGAAGCTTCCTTTATACTGTTGAATATTTTATAACCATCTGATTCAATTTTTTTTTGAATTTTTTTATCCTGATCATATATACCTGAAAGGACACCTAATTCAGTAAGAACCCTTGCATGGTTTTTTCCCCAATTTCCATAACCAATTAAGCCAATTTTCATATTTCTGATACTTTGAGTCTAATGTTTAGTTATAATTATTTTTATTCATGAGTAATGATTTACTCCATATTATTGGTACAAGACCTCAAATTATTAAAGTTGCTGGTTTGGTTAATAGTCAAAATTACAACCAAGTTATTATCGATACAAATCAGCATTTTGATAAAGATATGCAATTAGATATTTATAATAATTTGAATATTGATACCAATAGAGTTGAATTCCTAGATTTTGATAAAGCATATTCAAACAATATCACAATAATGGCTGACCTAATATGTAAAAAAATTGAGGTTTTAGAAATTAAACCAAAAAAAATTCTTATTTACGGTGATACAAATTCTACTATTGCTGGATTAATTGCAGGAAAAATAAATAACTCAAAAATTATACACATTGAATCTGGATTAAGAACCTATAAACCATTCAGAATAGAGGAGTCTAATAGAGTAATTGCAGATACTTTATCTGACTATAGACTTACACCAACTAAATCCTCACTGAATAACCTTAAAAAAGAAGGCTTGGATAAAAATTCTATTTTTGTTGGTGATATCATGTTGGATGTATTTTTAAACAATAAAGAAGAAATATTTAAGAAAACTCCAAAATACGAAACTTATTATTTTTCAACGATTCATCGATTTGAAAATTTAATTAAAGAAAATTTTCTTGATGAATTGTTTATTTCTTTGAATAAACTTAGAAATGTGATTTTACCTGTTCATCCTGGACTAAAATTGCAAATACAAAAGAAAAAAATAAATTTAGATAAATTTAAAAATATATCTTTCATAGAACCTTTATCTTATATTGAAAATCTCAATCATGTTTATAACTCTATAGGAGTTTTGACTGACTCTGGTGGCCTAACAAAAGAATCGTTTTGGTTAAAAAAACCATGTATTAGTTTGATGGAGGAAAATGCTTGGGAAGAAACAATAAAACATGGATATAATATTCTAAATCCAGATCCAAAGGAGAATTTTCAATTATTATTTGATAACTTTAAACTAAATCCTGATATAGATCCTTATATTGATTTTGGAAATGGAAATGCAGCGAATAATATCTTTAATTTTTTGGATAGTTTAGATGAATAATAATGACAAAACTTTGTGGATATGTTTTCCGGTATACAACGAATGGCCATCTATAGAAAATATGATGAAAGAACTACAAAATTATCTTTCAAATTACGAACATAATTATAAAATACTCATTTGCGATGATGGATCAACTGACGGAAGCCTTGAATATATAAAATCACTTGATAATAAAAATATTATATTGCTAGAACACCCTTTTAATAGAGGTCTTGGAGAAAGTATACGTGATATTTTTGAATATGTGGTTCAAAATGGAAAAGAAGAAGATATTTTAATCAGAATGGATGGTGACAATACACATAATCCAAAATACATTTCTGAATTTCTAACCGAATTAGATAAGGGATTTGATGTTGTTGTTGCATCAAGACAAACTTTTAATGACAAAAATCTATCACTGTACAGAAATAGTTTGAGCTATTTTGCACGTTTTTTTATGAAAATATTTTTTAAACTTCCAAATGTAAGTGAATATTCTGGAGGATTTAGAGCATATAAACTGGGAGTACTTAAAAAGGCATTTGAAATTTTTGGTGGAAGATTTATAGAGCTAGGGACGTTTGGTTTTGTTTGTACATTTGAAAAGTTAGTAAAACTTAATTTACTAAATCCAAAATTTTCAGAAATAAAGTTTATTCATGAATACGATAAAAAACTATCTTCATCAAAAATGATTCCATGGATCACAATACTTGGGTATATCCTATTGGTTCCCTTAATTTATTTTCCAAAAACTGGATGGAGATGGCAAATAAAGAGATTGGTAAATTAATGTGTGGCTTTGCTGGTGTATTAGGTGAATTAAATAGTGATATAAGAGATTCTTTTTTAACCTCTTCAAATAAAATAAATTATCGAGGGCCTGACGATAATTCTATTTTTGATGAAGAAAATCTTCTTATTAATTTTTTTAGATTATCAATTATTGATATTGATCAGGGTAATCAACCTAAAAAAAGCTCAGATAACAGATACACATTATTTTTTAATGGTGAAATTTACAATTACATAGAGCTCAAGGATGATTTAATTAAAGAAGGAGTACAGTTTGAGACAGAATCAGACACTGAAGTACTACTTCAAGTTTTTGTAAATTTTGGTCTAGAAGGAATTAAAAAATTAAGTGGAATGTTTAGTATTTGTTTAATTGATAATTTTGAAAATACAATTTACCTTATAAGAGATCAGTTTGGTATCAAACCTTTGTATTATTTAAATGAAGAAGATAAATTTTTCTTTAGTTCGGAAGCTAAAGTGCTTTATGATTTCTCCAAAAGAGAGCTGCATGAAGAAGGCCTTATGGATTATCTTGCTTTTCAATTTTATCTAGAAACAGAAAAACTAATAAAAAATGTAAATGAGATTCAACCTGGTCACTATTTAAAAATAGATAAAAATAATCACAAATATGAAAATATTAAATATTTTGAACCCACTTTTTATTCTGAAAACGAAAATAATATCAATGATTTAAAAAATGCAATTGAAAAAAGTATTGAGAAACAAATAAGAGCTGATGTAAGAGTTGGTACTCAATTATCCGGTGGCCTTGACTCAAGTATCATAACTTCGATAACTTCAAACTATGTGGATAATTTAATTGCTTTTCATGGTTATTTTCCTGGAGCAAGTGAAAAATTTTCAGAGGTTTCTTATGCAGAAGAAGTAGCTCAACATTGTAATATTGAATTAATTAAGGTTCCGATAACAAAAGATGACTTTATTGAAAATTTTTCTACATTAATTGAAGTTTTGGACTACCCAATTGTTGGTCCAGGAGCACTTCCGCAGTTCATGGTTGATAAAGAGGCAAGTAAACATGTAAAAGTGATTCTTACGGGTCAAGGAGGTGATGAAATTTTTGCAGGTTATGCACGTTACTTATTAAATTACTTAGAACAAACAATAAAAGGAACTATATATTCCACAAATAATAAACAGTATTTATTAAATCTTAATAATATATCTGGAAGCCTTCCTTCTTTAAAATCCTATATTCCATTATTAAGAGAAATGTGGAAAAAAGATCTTTTTCTAAGTCCTGAAAATAGATATTTTCATTTATTATTTAGAGAAATACCAGACGACTGGTTTGTCAAAAAAAATGATTTTCATAAACAAAAAGAAAAATTTTTAGAAACATTCAATCAAATAAAGGAAAAGTCATTAATTAACACAATGATTCATTTTGATTCAAAATTTGTACTTACCGGATTGCTTCACGTAGAGGATAGAATATCAATGTATCACTCATTAGAGAGTAGAGTCCCTCTTTTAGATCAAGATGTGTACACGACTGCGACAAATTTACCGCTAAATCTTAAATTTGGAGAAGGAGACTTAAAAAAACCATTAAAGATGGTTGCAAAAGATTATTTACCAGAGAATATTATTGAAAGAAAAAATAAAATGGGCTTTCCTGTTCCAATAAATGAATGGTTACAGGATCAAACGTTTAAACAATTTGTTGTAGATACAATTAAAGACTCCCCTCTTTTTGATCTGGGAATATTCAATTATGAAATAATCATTAAAGATTTGAGCAAAATTAATGATTTTGATAGATCTTTGTGGGGACTTTTATGTCTAAGTCAATGGTTTAAAATTTATCTAAAGTAACTTGAATAACATCACATACATTATCAATATTTTTTTGAGTTATGTTAGGACCACATGGGAGAGTCAAAACATTTTTTGTTGCCCATTCAACATTAGTTAGTTTAATATTTCTATTTTTTGAGATTGGAAATTCATGCAAACCATAAGGATAGTAATTTCCATAAGGGATATTATTTTTCTCTAGTTCCTTCTTTAAAAAGCTCAACTTTCCTTTTGTTATAGAAATTGGAATTAAACTATTTGCATTTGGATTCTTAATATGAACTTTTATGTTTTCATTATTTCCAAAATTAAAAATATATCTTTTTACATTTTTTATTCTTTTTTTAATATTCTTATCAGCCTCTTTAAGTTTTAGATTTAAAATAATTGCTTGGATAGTATCTAGCCGAGAATTATAACCTACTTTTTCGTGAAAGTATCTTTTCGTTTGGCCGTGAACTCTTAAACTTTTTATTTCTTCAAAATATTCTTTATTATTTGTAACTACTGCTCCGCCGTCTCCAAATCCTCCAAGGTTTTTTGTTGGAAAAAAAGAAAAACATCCAATATCACCAATTGACCCCAAATAATTATTATTTTGTTTAGATCCAAATGCTTGGGCAACATCTTCTATTATTTTAATATTTTTTAATGAGCCAAGTTCTTTTAAGTTTGCGGCATTACCAAATATATGTACCGGTATTATTGCTCTAGTTTTTTTATTGATTTTATTGTAAGTATCCTCAATATCTATTGTTAAATCATCTAGATTTATATCTACGTAAACTGGATCTAAGCCCAGCTTTAAAACAACTTCAGAGGTTGAAAAAAATGAATAAGCTGGAAGACATACATTATGAGTCTTATCCAGTTTTAAGGATTTTAATGCCAGCTCAAGAGCATCTGTTCCAGAGTTAAGACCAATGCAGTATTTTGTATTAAGAAAAGTTGAAAAATTATTTTCAAATTCCTTCACTTCTTTTCCAAGAATAAAATCTTTGTTGTTTATTAATTTTTCAGATTTCTTTAAAAATTCATTCTTAATTGAATTTTTTATTTCAAGATCGAACAAAAGCATATGTCAAATATTATACTATCTCGCATGTTAAACATTAGTTCCATGTTTTCATCAAAAAAAAGTATCAATATCATAATTATTATTAGTTTTGCTTTTGTCGCTTTATTTTCTTTATTTATAATTTCTGAAGTATTTTTTATAAATAATACAAATCAAATATCTCATTCTATAGAAAATAACGATGAGTGTTTGTTACATTATTCTGATGTTCTGTCAATTGAAGGAAAAAACTTGTATATCAAATATTCAGATATTTATTTAAATCCTGATATCGAAAATATTTTGTGCCTTGGAAGAGTAATTAATACAAAAGATTTAGATTTTAGCTCAAATGATTTATTTATAAATATTGGTTCTAACCCATATATCAAATATATTTTTTTTCTAGTTAATTTTGTCTTTTTCATTATTTTTTATGTAAGCAGAGAAAAAACATATATATTCATATTTACAACTTTTATAATTTTTAAATATTTGCTGTTCAAGTATTACTTTTTTGATTTAGAGTACCAAAATTATTTATTTCCATTTTATGAGCACTCCCCAATTGAAAGGACCTTAAAAGAATTACTTATATTTGACTCTTTGATCCTAATGTTTGTAACTTACAAATCTCAAAATAACTATTTACTTTTAGGATCATTTATATATTTTTTGTTTTTTGGAATTGACTTTTTTGGGTTATATTTAATCTGTATTTTTCTAAAAAATAAATTTAAATTCAATTTCACTAAATTCCAACAAAAGATATTTTTTGCATTTCCAATTATATTTTTTTCATTACGTTTTATTAGTGGATTGTCGAATAATTTAAACTTATTATGGATCTCTGGTGGAATGAGTATATATCATGGATTTGGGCGCTATGATGACCTAGCAAAAAATTTATTACTTCATAAATGTTTAGTAGTTAAAACAGAGGGATGTTTTGAAGGTGGAAGTGGTCCACTTGATTCAATTATTAAATTTTATGGTGATCCTAAATCAGTTTCATTGTATGTTGGTTCTTTAACAGTAATTTTAATAATATTAATTTACATGTTTTTAATAACTAGGTTTCAAACGCATAAAGAGCTTATTTGTATCTTTTTCTTATCTTTGCCATTTAATTTTATGGTTTTTTTAATGGCACCAGATATATATTTTGTTTTAATAGGAATAACTGCAATTATTTATTATGAAAAATATCCAAAAATTTCAAGATTGATACTTTTTCTAATCTCTGCTTATAAGCTTCACCCTGCAGGGCTTTTGTTAGGGTTACTATTTTATAATTTTAAATTTAATAAAAAAAGAATTTCTCTAGACATTGTTTTATTAACAGCATTATTTGGTTGGGTAATATATGACAGATTTGCTAATGAGGCATTTATAGTATCAGGTGTAAACAAAGTATTCACATACGGAATTCTTAACGATGCAATTTATATGAACAGGATTTTTGGTGTAAATGAGAATATAGTATCTTTGATAATATTCTTAGGTATTGTTCTTTTAAGTTTTTCAAAATATTTTGAAAAATTATATTCACAATTAGACTTCACAGATAAATTAGATAATAAAAAATCTGTACTTATACCATATATTATTTGGTTCTTAGTTTGTGTTTTGTATTCGAACCATATGTATAGATTTGCAATGTTCCTTCCATTACTATATTTTCTGTATATTGGTTCATCTTCGAAGATTAAGCTTTTAATTATTTTATCTATCTGTTTGAACCCTGCAATTACCCAGTTTCCAGAATATCTCCAATATATTTTTTTAAATATACACTCGATAGTCATTTATTTATTATCTATATTGTTTGGAAAATACATTATTAAAAATGTTTTATTTGAAGACAGGATCAAAAATACTTTTTAAAAACCACCTAAGTAAAATACTTTTCCGTTCATTTTTTTATCCTTAGAATATAAAAATTTATATGTTAATTCCCAAACATCTTCTAGTTGATATTTTTTTGGTGTAGGTTGCGACTCAATAATTTTTTCAATTTTTTCCTTTGGAACATTTTTTATAAGATCAGTATCTATAGGAGTTAAACCAATACATGATACATCAACTTTAGATCTTGATAATTCTTTCGCCAATATCTTTGTAAAAACTTCAATTCCAGATTTTGTTGCTGCGTAAACAGCTTCTCCATCTAATAAAAGTGGAACAGCAACCGTCGATATGTTTAAAATTTTTCCGCCTTTTTTTATCATGAACTTACCAAACTCTTTACTTAAGAGGATTGGAGAAATTAAATTAATATCAACTATTTTTTCAACATCTGAATCTTTCATTAAGAAGGTATGATTCATGGAGGCAACTCCTGCATTGTTTATTAATAAGTCAGGAACACCAACTTCTTTGATAATTTGCTTAACTAACTTTCCGATATCTTGAGTATTTGTTAAATCAAATGAATAATCAATAAAAGCATTGCTACTTTTCCTAGAAATATTAACTACTTTATAATTTTCTTTTGACAACTTTTCAGATAAAAAGTGCCCAATACCCCTAGAAGCTCCTGTTACTACCGCAATTTTCATTAACTAAGTTCTTCAATTAGATTTAGAATTTTTAAATTTGATTCGTATGGAGTGTCTTTGGCCATTGCTTTATCACTGGTTAAAGATACTTCTATATCAAAATTATTCATAAGTTCTTCTTCAATCTCTGCAATAAGGACAACAAGCATCATGGAATCAAATGCTCCTTTTTCAGAATATACATAAATTTCGTCTGAATTTTTTTCAATGTCGATATCAAATTCTTCAGAAATTTCTTGAATTTTTTGGTTAATCATTTTAAGTACTGACTTTTTATCCATCTTTCCTCATTTTTTTATATCTATGATTATATTTTGACTTAGAAACAACATTTACAACTGAAGGTCTGTATATATTTGGAAACTTTTCTAAAATAATTTTGTTAATTGTTTTTTTATCCATTTCCATACCTTCTATAAACTCTATATTAAGTTGCAATGAATTTCCTAATATTTTGTTTGGAATCCCAAATACACTCGCATCTGCAACTCTATCGTCTGATAGCAAAAAAGTTTCAAGATCAATAGGATTAATTTTTTGTCCCCCAATATTAACAAGTTCTGATTCTCTACCAATAATCTTAAAATAATCATCTTTCTTTTCGACTAAATCTTTAGTGTCATAGAATCCATCTTCATCAAAGGGACTGGGTGAATTTAGATAACCTAACATTGGATACTCTGCTTTTATTCTTAATGTATTATTTTTAATTTTAAATTTTGTACCTCCACCAATTGTTATAAACAAGCTATCTTTTGATTCGCTCTTAATTTTTAGAATGCCAAGTTCAGACAGACCATAAGTTTGTCTAAAATCTACTTTATCAAATGTCTGAACATACCATTTTAGTAGCTC